>ERZ778516.284-NODE-284-length-43625-cov-9.735529_pt1 | contig 43625 bp, 47 predicted proteins | sample MGYA00510342_ERZ778516 | MGnify/ENA primary metagenome ERZ778516 (study PRJEB29527, sample SAMN07138961) | mouse gut metagenome | material: feces | host: mouse | place: China:Nanjing | collected 2016-01-25 ...
GGCAAGAAAATCCGAAGAATTTAAACTTATGAGAAAATTTTCTTTATTCCGCTTCTGTATTAAACTTTTTGCATCCAAAAACTGTTATAGTATACAGAGTACTCAAAAATCACAGAAAGGACGGTCACATCTTGCAAGACAAAGAGATCATCCGGCGGATCCAGCAGGGAAACAAGGAACTGCTTCGTGATGTAATCGAGAAATACTATGATGAAATCCTGCGTTTCTGTATCTATCAGATCAAGGATCCCGCATATGCCTGCGATCTGACGCAGGAAACGTTTTATCGTTTCATACGCTGCGTGGACACTTACCAGTATAAAAACCTGAAAAAATATCTGATTGCCATTGCCAGAAATCTGTGTGTGGACTACTGGCACGGAAATCTTCCGACAGAACCCCTGCCGGAAGATGACTCCCTGCAGAACACAGAAATCCGGGACAACCGGAACCGGGACGACTATGAACATCTTGAGGATCAGATGATGCTTGCACAGCTTCTGTCGCAGATACCGGAAGAACAACGGGAAGTAATCGTCATGCGTTATTACAGCGACCTGAAATACAGGGATATCGCAAGAATTCTCGGCGTAAACCTGTCCACCGTAAAGTCCAGGCTGCGTCTTGGAATTGCAAATCTGCAGAAAAGGAGTGAAATGTATGACAAAAAAAGAATTATATGAATTGTTTTATGAGGACAGCCTGCGCATGAAGATTGATCAGCAGAGAAAAGAACAGTCCCTTTTTCTGCTGAACCAGGCCGTTGATCAAAAGAAAATAATACCGCTTGCATCCCCGGATGAAATTCTGAAAAAACAGCTGCGGTTTCTGGACCCTGCGATTCTGCTTCTGCAGAGTCTTTGTTTTCTGCTGCTGCTTCTGCTTTTCTGGTCTCTGGGCCGTACGGAGAATAAAGAATTCCTTTATATCCCCATGACTGCTTCAGCTCCTGTGTTCAGCATGCTTATGATCGCAGGCTGCCGCAGGGAAGAGACATACAACATCGCAGAACTGACAGGAAGCTGTTTTTTCAATTACCGTCAGCTCTGTGTTCTTCGGATGATCTTATACGGCATGGTCAATCTGTCCTTTATGACTGTTTTGTCTTTTTTTCTGTGCGCAGGCATACAGAGAAGCGTCCTGGAAGCCGGAATCTATTTTCTGGTACCGTTTCTGATGACAGGATGCGTCCAGTTTGCAATTCTGCTTACCGGAACCGGAAGAAGAAATCATTACAGCCTGATTGCCGGATGCCTTTTTATGACTGCCGGATGGACAGGCGCCGCTTCTTTCCCTGAGATCTACGAACCGGCTGCGCTGACGGTCTGGATGATACTTTTATTTCTCTGTATGATCAGTTATGGAATAGAAACCGCCGCAATATTAAGACAAATCGAGAGAGGGGATCTGTTATGTACAAATTAGTGCTGGAAGGACTCAGTAAAAATTTCAAAGAGAAAAAAGCGGTAGACAGCCTGAGCCTTTCCTTAAGCCATGGCGTATACGGCCTGCTGGGTGAAAACGGCGCCGGAAAGACAACGCTGATGCGGATGGTCTGCGGCCTTCTTCAGAAAAGCAGCGGCCGGATTTTGTGTGACGGCATGGAGATTGAAAAAATGGGAAGCTCCTACCGCCGTCTGCTCGGTTATCTTCCGCAGGATTTCGGATATTATCCGGATTACAGTGCACAGCGTTTTCTCATGTATCTGGCGGCTCTGAAGGCACTGCCGGATGCTTATGCCAGACAGAGAGTCTCCGAGCTTCTGGAGCTTGTTAATCTGAGTCATGTGAAGGATCAAAAATTAAAAACCTTTTCGGGCGGTATGTTAAAAAGGATCGGCATTGCACAGGCACTGCTCAATGAACCGAAAATCCTGATCCTGGATGAGCCTACTTCCGGCCTGGACCCGAAGGAGCGGATACGGTTCCGCAATATCATCAGTTCTCTTGGAAAAGACAGAATCGTTCTGTTGTCTACCCATATCGTATCCGATATCGAATACATTGCGGATCATATTGTCATGATGCAGAAGGGGAAAATGGCAGCATGCGGAACCGTTGAAGAGCTCCTGCTGCCTGTGAAGCAGTCCGTGTGGGAGTGTCAGGTCTCACAAAAGACTTCGGAAATACTGGAGAAAAACTGCCTGATCAGTAATCTGAAGAATGCAGAGCCAGGCGTACTGCTCAGAATCGTATCCGATACCATCCCGGCAGCGAATGCCGTGCATGTACCGCCGACCCTGGAAGATGCATATCTGTATTATCTGTCTGCGGAACAAAACACGGATACAGCAAATACTGCAGAACAGAAAGGAAATAAAGCATGAATTTATACAAAATGGAACTGTACAAAATACTGCACAGAAAATCTGTGCTCATTACAGGGCTTCTCATAATCCTGTGGATGGCATTTTACTTTTTCATGATGGTATCTGATGAACATACCATGATCAACGGCACGGACTATTTCGGTTATCAGGCAATCCAGAAAGACCGGGAAATCACTGCAGAATACGAAGGAATCTTCACAGATGAGAAAGCCGCCTCGATTATTGCACAATATGGATTTCCATGCAAAGTGGTGCGGGACGTGGGAGGCTGGCGGGATTCCAACTTTCTGACGGAATTTGTCACAGACCGCCTGTCTGACGGTTATCTGTATGGATGGAACGAAGGAGAATACAAAATACCGGAACACCTGATCCCCATGGCAGAGTCCGAACTGAGTATCTATCTGGATTCCGGACTTCCATTTGCCTATACAGGGGGCTGGCAGAAATTTCTGGACCATCTGCAGATCGGCGCGCTGCTGCTGAACGTATGGTTTATGATCCTGTTCTCCGTCCTGTTCAGCGAAGAACGCCAGACCAGAATGCGCTTGCTGATCTGCACGTCAGACAAAGGGGTCACGGTAGATCTGTGGGCAAAAATCGGCGCTGCCTTCACCATCTGCCTGGCAGCAGGCCTGATGTTCTATGGCATCTCCTTCCTGTTGTTCAAAGCAGTATTCGGACTGACCGGAGGCAGTATGCCCGCATCTCTTGTCATCGGCAGCTATGCGGGAATCCTGAAATACACCACCATAGGCCAGCTTGCGGTAAGATATTCTGTAATCATGCTGGGTGCATTCCTGATGCAGACTGCCATCTGTATCTGGGTATCATCAAAAGCCGGAAATAATTTTCAGGCCGTCCTGACCAATAGCATGATCCTGCTTGTGCCGCCTGCGCTCTACCTCTGCATGCGGGGCATATTTCTCCGTCTGTTATCCGGCAGTCTTCCGTTTCTGCTGGTGCAGTATAATAATGTCATTGAACTGTCTTCTCTGTACAGAATACAGCTGTCTGTGATATCGGCAGTTCTGATTCTCGGTATCACAGACAGCAGGAAGAACTGGATGAAAATAGACAGCGAATAAGAAAAAACAGCTGCACCAGATAAGGTGAAGCTGTTTTTTCTGTCATAATCAATATCGTTTGATTTTCTTTGAAGGTGTCTTGGGGAACTCCGTCTCCCGCACTTTCAGCCGATAGATCTTCTTATAGGCCGGAGCATGTTTATTCCAGTCGTCGATGAGTTCCTGCAGCGCGGCGCGTACATCTTTCACGCCTTTCTTCTCCACATACTCGGCATCCGGGAAGATTTCCGCCTCAATGACGCCTTCGCTTTCACGAACCAGAATCTCCTGAATCACCGGCGCTTCGGACAGCCGGTTCTCCAGTTCCTCCGGGGAGACATTTTCTCCGTTTTTCGTAATGATCAGATTTTTCTTCCTTCCGGTCAGATAGACGAATCCTTCTTCATCTACATATCCAAGATCACCGGTCCGAAGCCATCCGTCCACCAGCGTTTCTTCTGTCTCCTTCGGCATCTGATAATACCCCTGCATCACGCTGCTGCCGCGCACCCAGAGCTCTTCGTCCACCACCTTCGCTTCACAGTTGGGCAGAAGCTGTCCTACAGAACCTTTCCGGACATTCCAGCTCACGGTGGTACTGATCACCGGCGCACATTCGGTCATGCCATAGCCCTGCAGAATCGTGATACCGTAAGTTCCGAACAGATCCAGCATGGCGGGCGGCATATATGCGCCTCCGCTGCAGATGGTATGGAACTGCTCGCCAAACACCTCTCTTTTCACGACCTCCGGAGGCAGCGCCGCCGCATCCTGAAGCTTCTTCGCCATGGTCTCGATCATCAGCGGTACCATCAGAATCACATTCGGCCGGAAAAGTTTGATATTCTTTGCCATGCGGATCAGAGAATCGTTGATGCAGATGATGCTGCCCAGAGAGAGGCCTTTTAAAATATCCATGCTGAGACAGTAAGCATGATGGACCGGAAGCACTGAAAGAATTACGGTCCGCTCCGGAAACTTCATATCCAGACAGGTGGCATTTTCTGCCAGATTCCGATGGGTCAGCATGACGCCTTTGCTTTTCCCGGTCGTTCCTGAAGTGAACATGATCGTCGCCAGATCCTCCGGCTTCGGCTCAAAGGAACCGGTGCCTTTCTGCGCATTCAGAAGCTGCCGGAAGGACAGAGCTTCCCCATCTTCTGCTTCCTTCTGCATGGAGATTACATATTTTAACTTCGGGCATTTCGCTTTTGCCGCCAGCATCACATCCTTTCGGATTTCATCCACCACCAGCACCGCTGCATCCGCCCGGTCAACCAGTTCACACATCTCATCCAGCGGAAGGGACACATCCAGCGGCACACACACATTCCCGCTGTTCACAGTGCCAAAATACGTCACCAGCCAGGGATAAGAAGTCATACCGGTCACTGCCACATGGCCGCCCCGTACGCCCAGCTCCTCCAGCGCTCCGGAAAAATGTTCGCTGTCCTGTTTCAGATCGGTATAGGATTTTGCCTCTATAGTATCTTTTCCTGTCTTATAGCGAACAGCATCCTCTGCTCCATATTTCTGCTCCGCCTGTACCAGTATCTCCCGAATCGTACTTATTGTCATCTCTCCACCTCCATCATATTTTCACAGCCATTTTAAATATCGCCCGTCATTCCAAACGCCTGCCGCACGGGCACACTACTTTTCCGACAGCTTTGTCAGATAGTCCGCCGCTTCCTGCACCGTACGGATCTCCGACGCCTCCTGCTGGTCGATCTCCACGTCAAAAACATCCTCCAGTTCCCCGAGCATGCTCATAAAATCAAAAGAGGTAAATCCCAGATCCTCCATAAACCGCGACTCTGAATGTACATCTCCCGGCTCTACCTCCACATAGTTGCAAATGATTTCCACCAATTTCTCAAACATTGCCATACTCCTTACATATCATTTTATTTACAGAATCTTAATGCTGTCACCGACAAACGGATCTGCGCTCCTGTCCGTGCACAGCCTGACACAGATACCGGCTTCCGGACAGGCCCACAAAGGGGGGCACGGAACCCGCGCCGAAACCCTTTGTCAGATCAGCTTGATAATGTCTCCGACACGCAGATTCGGATTTTCCACGCCCTTGAACATAATCTTACACAGATAATAGTACAGGTATTCCAGCTTCTCTCTGGATACCGCCTTTACCTGATGTTCAAAATTGAAATCCAGTCCGTTGTCATCCGGCCGGTGCATGACCGTCAGATACATGGCCTGAGTGGTTGCTCCGTTGGGATACCATTTCGTCTTATATTTGATGTCTCCCAGCTTCTCCAGCCCCTTCTCCTTCAGAGTCATGGGCTGATAGGTCAGCGCCATGGGCTCATAGGTCTGTCCGTTCGGATGGGGATATTTCCGTCCTCTGTATGCGAAATAGGACACCGGATCATAGTTCGCATGCCGGAAATATTCATTCTGCAGGTCGCGGATCTCATGGATTCCCTGAAGGAATGTCTTATCCTCCGAAATGATGGTCCGAAACGGGAAGGAATGGATCCTGGTACCGCCGGATTTCTTCTCTTTCAAAGTCGCCCTTCTGGCAATAGCCGTGTTGATGGACACGTCGTCGTTTCCGTTCATCTTCTGGAAATAGGTCCTGAGTCCCATGAGCAGCAGGCATACCAGCGATACGTGATATTTCTCGCAGAAATCCATCAGACGCTTCGTCGGCTCCTCTTCCAGATGGAAGATATCCAGTGCGGAATCCACGGAATCCGATACGTTTACGGCCGCTCTGGCATTGGGATCGCCGCTTCGCTTCCGCTCTTCCTCCAGCGCCCTGGTACCGTCAATTCCATTATAAATCGGTTCCGGCATGCTGTCGATGAGATTCTGGAAATATGCCTCGTCCCGCTCCTTTGCCCTGCTTCCTGCCTCATAGGCCAGATCCTTCTGGAGCTGTTCGATATAGGAAGCCATATCCTTCGGATAGTCCACGCCCTCATACATGGTGTTGCAGTACAGCTCGATCACGTCCCGAAGGAAACAGATCAGCGACTGGGCATCCATAATTCGATGGTCCACCAGCAGATACACGCCCTGATAACCGTCCGGCATTTTAATCATGACGATCCGGCTCATGGGAGAGTCCTGGGGCTTAAAAGGCACAGCCGTCCATTCCGTCATGGTCTTCTCCGCTTCTTCCATGGTTCCTGCGGAAAAATCCATAAATTCCACATCTGGTCTTCCTTCTTCTGTATTCACCACATACTGATACCAGGTCCCTTCCTTATCCGCCGCAAAACGGACCCGCAGGCATTCACACCGCTCATACGCCTTGCAGATGGAGGCTTTCAGTACCTCCCAGTCAAGCTCCGCCTCAATGGTCAGGCTGGTCCCTACATTGAGCACTTCTTTTTTCGGACAGAAATTCTGGTAAAAAAAATGGAACTTCTGTGCCGCAGTCAGCGGATATACCGGATATCCTTTTCTTTTCTTCATCATTTTTTGATCAAACCTCCAATAAATTCGTCCAGCGCCTGTTCATAAGCTTCCATATCTTTATAATAGCTCTCTGCATGAGCCGCGCCTTCCACAATGAGCATCTTCTTCTCTGATGCAATGTTCTCATAGATTTTTTCACACATGCTGCAGGGTACGAAGGTATCGGCAGCTCCATGGATCAGAAGAATCGGCACCTCCGCCTTTCTGACCTCTCTGGCAGCGTTGCACTCGTCCAGCCCGTAACCTGCCTTTTTCCTGTTTACCAGGCTGGCAATCTGGATCATGGGAAATGCCGGCAGATGATACATGGAATGGAGCACATGGGTAAATACCTCTTTGGCGGACGTAAATCCGCAGTCCGACACGATTCCTTTCACCTGCTTCGGCAGCTCCAGTCCGCTGGCCATCAGTACGGTGGCGCCTCCCATGGAGGTTCCGTGCAGCAGAATCTCCATATCCTCCCCGCATCTGCCGATCAGCCAGTCGATCCATCCAAGAGCATCCACCCGGTCCAGACATCCAAAGCCGATATATTCTCCTTCACTGTCCCCGTGCGACCGCTCGTCCACCAGAAGCATGGAAAATCCCCGCTTCATATAATAATCGGACAGACCGATATAATCGCTCATTCCCTGACTGGTATAGCCATGAAAGCAGATGACTGTTTTCTTCTGATCCCCTGTGGGAAACCAGGTGGCATGCAGTTTCAGCCCGTCCTCAGACAGACGGTATACATCCTCATGGGGCTGCTTTAACATGTATTCTCTTCTCGTCTGGATCAGCGGCATATACTGCTCCCAGTCCGTTCCGGCCATCTTGATGGTCCGGTCTGTTTTCGCATTGCCGCGTTTCATGGTCCGGCGGTAAAAATAGGCCGAACCGCCTGCCTCCGCTACGGTCAGAAGTCCAAGAAATACCGCAGCTGCTTTTAACTTTTTTTTCATAAATTTCGCCTCCTGCTTCAGATTCCGCTTCTGCTCTCGATCCGTTTTAACCTCTGCTTCGCTCCGCCAGTTCTTTAAAGCGCAGTGCCTTGTCAATATTTCCTTCCACCTTCAGCTTCTGAACCGTAAACGCCAGCACCGGATCCAGTGTACCGTCCGCCAGTTCCCGAAGGGTCTTTGCGCTGCAGATGAACATGGCATCCCGGTCAAAATATTCATAAGGTTCCACAGACAGCTTTCCGTCTTTTACTTCCACATAAAAGATACCGGACGCCTCTCCTGTGATGTTGAACTGATAGGCCAGATGCTCCCTGATATCGCTTACATCTGCTTCCATAAATCTTCCCTTTATCTCCGCAAAAAATTCCGCATACGTCATTTTCTTACCCTCCACAACGTCAGATTTTGTTGTTTTTCGACCAATGGTCGATTTGATTCTCCTGTACTTTAACATCTTTTCGACCATCGGTCAACTGTATTTTATCCAAAAATCCGGACAGAAAAAGAAGTTATCCGTGAAATATGCAAAAAAGGCAGCGGATGTTTCCGCCCGGATCCGCTTTTTGAAAAAAGATTGTACAGCCGGTCTGATTTGTGTATAATAAGATGAAACAGAAAGGTGGTCCCTTATGCCAGACGATACAAAATATACAAAGATCCTGGATGCGCTCCAGACACTGCTGGAGGCAAAAGACATACAGCATATCTCTGTCAGCGAGATCGCCCGCGCTGCAGACATGGGAAAAGGAAGTCTCTATTATTACTTTCCCTCCAAAGAAGCCATCTTCGAAGCGCTGGTAGAGAGGGACTATGCGGCGCCGCTGGAGACTGCCAAGAACCTGGCTTCCAGAACCGATGTCTCACCGTTCACCCGCATGGCCATGATCTTCCAGGCGTGCCGCAACTCTTCCGCACAGTTCCGTTCCCGCAGGAATACTCCGGCTTCTGCCAGCGCGCCGGAGCAGGCATTTATCCACCAGAAGTACCTGACTTATCTGATCACGGAACTGAAGCCGGTACTGACCGAGATTATCCGCCAGGGTATTGCTGCCGGCGAAATCCGTTTTGAACGCCCTGCCGCTCTGGCAGAGATCGTGCTCATCGTCCTGGCTGTCAAACTGGACAATACGCTGGTGCCTTCCGCACCGAAAGAAACCGAAGACACGATCCTGGGGCTTATATCTCTTCTGGAAAAAGGAACGGAAAATCCGGCGGCTTCGCTGAATTTCCTGCGGACGATCTGAACGCCCTTTCTGTCCGCACAGTATTCCATTAAGGAAACAGGGCAGCAGATACATTTCCGTGTACCTGTTGCCCTGACTTCTTTTCTGTCACTGCTCAAAAAGACGGAGCTGAAAATCCTTCAGCCGTTTTCCTTTTCTTATTGTAATTTTATCATCCGGACAAAGCTCTGAGCACAGCAGCTCTGCGTCTGCCCGATACCGCTTTACCTGTTCCTCCACCTTTTCATCGCTGAAATTTGCATAACAGTATTTACAGCCGTTCAGGCAGGTGTGATAGGTTCCCACGTCTGTACTTTCCAGACATCCGCATCCCGGCCTCTGATTCCGGTCCTTTTCTCCGGTCAGTCTGCAGCCTGAGATTCTTTCGATCAGCCTTTTGTCGATACAGCATCCATGATGTATCCCCAGGCTCTGAAGATCGATCTTTTCCGCACAGGTTTCCACAGTCAGCCGGCAGCCTGATGCGATCCGGACCATTCTTCCTGCAAGCTCCGTCATTTCGGCATCCGTCATTTCACGCATATGAAGCTTTTTTGCATTGTGCTGTATCTTCCGGTACAGATTCAGAAAACTTATCACCACCTTTTCTGTATAACCGGTAAGACTTTCTGCAATTGCCTCAAAGGCTTTTAAATGATATTCCATGGTATAGCGTTCGTTCAGGAAGATCGGGTCATAGCGCCATATCACCCGCTCTTTTCCGATCTTTTCGGACAGACTGCGAAATGCGGGAATCAGTTCTTTTCTTTTATCCGGAAGATTCGGTTCCAGATCTTTTCCATAACCGGTAAGCGTAAACTGAAAATAATAAGTATAATCTTTGAGACAGTCCAGATGTGCCAGCATGCCGGAAGGATTTTTCGTCCAGAATACGATGCAGTCCACGGCGTCCGGCGACAGGTCGATCCTGCTGACCTGATGCGGATTCATGGGATTTCGCACATACAAAAATCCTTCCTGAATCCGATTCAGAAACCATTCGGAATAATAATTGGGAATATCTGTTCTTCTGCTTACGCTCAATATCATCAGCGAACCTCCTCTGGCGCCATGTTTATTCTCCAGGATCCAGAAGTCTCTTCAGCAGATAATCCCGGCTGTTGATAAACATCTCCGTTACCTGATAGCTGTCGGTTTCCTCATAACTGCACCGGTGTACCGGACCGTCGTCAAAGGTCCAGATATCCGCATCCGGAATTCCAAGAAGAATTGGTGAATGCGTGACAATGATAAACTGAGACTCCTGTCTGGCGCATTCACAGATCTCCATCAGAAGCGTCAGCTGACGCTGGGGAGACAGCGCCGCTTCCGGCTCGTCCAGCAAGTACAGGCCATCCGGCTTCAGGTGTCTCTGGGCGATGGCAAGGAAGCTCTCTCCATGAGATTTCTCATGATACCTCTCCGATGGATGGCGGGCGTCCGCATAATCCATTTCCATGGTTGCCACATTATAGAAGCTTTCCGCCCGGAGGAAATACCCCCACCCGGCTTTGCGGAATCCTCGGATGAGCCGAATCGCATCATAGAGTTCCGAATGCGAATCATAGGTGGAAAATCGGTAGTTTTTCGTTCCGCCTTCCGGATTGAAGCCCTCTGCTATGGCAATTGCTTCCAGAAGCGTAGACTTTCCGCTTCCATTTTCCCCCACAAAAAAAGTAATGGGACTGGTAAATACCATCTGCCTCATCCCGCGGATGGCCGGGATCTCTCTTAAATAGCTGTCCCGTCCAACCCGGTCCCAGTTAATGGATATACTTTGAATAAACTGACGATTCATGCTGTCTCTTCGTACCTCTTTCCATGCAGTTTCGAAATTTCCTCCAGAGAACAGCAGATGCGCTCTGGATTTCATGGATTTTTTATTTCCATCCGCTCTTATTGATAAAAAGTATTTTATTTCCAGAAAAACGGTCGATATATTATAAAAGGAGTTCACAAAATTTTCACACATTTCCCGGAAGGAAAGGAGGGATATTCATGAAAGTTACATCAAACAACTGGCAGACAAATACAGAGACTGTCCGCAGTTTCCTGAATCGGAAGGAAGATTCTGAAAAAGCTGCAGAAGAGTCCATGCTTCCTGATACCGATATCCTCGACCGTACTGCAGAAGCCCTTGACAGTCTGAAATCCGAAGGCAACGATTCCGATTATCGTATGAAAGGCTCTGCTCCGAAGGATTCTGTCGGACAGCTGGCTGCAGAACTGGCCAGAGCAGAGACAAGGCTCGATGTCCAGCAGGTGATGTCCAAGGCGATGAAAGCTCTGGCAAATCTGAAAATGTCTGCTTATGTCTGTGAAGGAGCGGATGCCAAAAAAGCCCGTCAGATGATCAAACGCATGGAAAAGCTGATCAAGCGCATTCAGAAAAAGATGAAACATCTGAACAAGGAAGAGCAGATGACAAACGATCAGAAACGGGCGGAAAAACAGCAGCAGGAACAAAAGGCGAAGCAAATCCGCGAAGAACTGCGCACCAGACGGAACAGACGCCGCCGGGATGAGCGGGAATACGCCATGAAGGAACTGAACGAAGATAATAAATCCCAGTCCGGCGAACTTATGAATTCCGTGATGGCAGGCATGCATGCAGCTGCCGGCTCTCCGGATCTGTCCGCTCTGGCAGGTGCAGGCGGTGCGGACCTGTCCGCAGCGCCGGGTGATATGGGCTCCATTGATATCACTGTCTGAAACCAGAACCTGGTATGTCAGAAGCAGGGAATGCTTCCTTTCTCTTATGGAAGCACTCCCTGTTTTTCTGCCGGCCGGTTCTGTGCAGTTCTCCTGCTCTGCTTCTGTTTCGCAGAAAGAAGAAAAACCGTTTAACAAAAAACGATTTCACCAGTCTTTTCATTCATGCGCTCAATCACAGCCAGAGACTCTACCCGATAGCCTTTTTCCCGCAGCAGCCTGCCGCCCGCCTGCTGCCCCTTCTCTATGACAATCCCGATGCCTTCCACAACTGCACCGGCGCTTTCGATCAGATCAATCAGCCCGTTGACCGCACAGCCGTTTGCCAGAAAATCGTCAAGAATCAGAACATGGTCCTCCGGTCCCAGGTATTTCTTTGAAACAATCACATCATACACTCTCTTATGGGTAAACGATTCAATCTTTGTACTGTATACCTCTCCATCCAGATTGATGCTCTGCGCTTTTTTTGCAAATACCACCGGTACCTGAAAATACTGCGCCGCAATACAGGCGATCCCGATTCCGGACGCTTCAATCGTCAGTATCTTGTTGACGGGCCTGTCTGCAAAAATTCTCCGGAATTCTTTTCCCATCTCATTAAACAGTTCCATATCCATCTGATGATTCAGAAAGCTGTCCACCTTCAGGACATTCCCTGCTTTTACAATACCGTCCTTCTGTATCCTTTTCTCTAAAAGTTCCATCGTCCATCCGCCCTCTTTCGTGTATTTCCCATATTTTATCATTCAACCGGCCATTCGTAAAGTCCAAGTTCTGAAAGCTGTACAGAGATATCCTCCTCCGTCACTGCTTCCACGATCTGCTGTGCCGTCATTTGGCCGAAACTGTTCCCGGTCATGCTCATCCATGCAAAGCCGGCAAACAGAAACAGGCTGATGGTAAATTTCAGTTTAAAAAAGGTAAATGCCATTGGAGGCACCTCTTCCGACGGTCCCATATACGCCGGCGGCTGATTTCCATAACGCTCTTTTAACAGCTGTTCCCGGTAAGCGCCCATCCAGTCCGCTCCTTTTCCTGTCCCTTTGCTAAGAGTCTATGAGCTTTTTTCAGGAATATGTCTCTTTCCTGTCGGTTGACGGTTCCTGTCTCTTACCGGTTCGCCAGCTCTTCCGTCACATCCTCCCAGGTCACGCCGCGTTCCGCCATCAGTACCATGGCATGATAGAGAAGGTCCGAAAGTTCGTATTTGATCTCCTCCGGATCCGGATTCTTGGCAGCGATCACCAGCTCGGTCGCTTCCTCTCCCACTTTTTTCAGGATCTTGTCGATGCCCTTGTCAAACAGATAGTTGGTGTAGGAGCCTTCCTTCGGATGCAGCTTCCGGTCCAGAATGACGCCATAGACATGCTCAAAGACCTTCAGCGGACTGGTCTCGTTATAATCCTTTTTCACCATATCCCGGTAGAAGCAGGTCCGGTTGCCCGTATGGCATGCCGCTCCCACCTGGCTGACCTTTGCCAGAATCGTGTCATTGTCGCAGTCGATGGACAGAGATTTTACATACTGAAAATGACCGCTGGTCATTCCTTTTGTCCACAGTTCCTCCCGGCTGCGGCTCCAGTAGGTCATCCGTCCGGTCTCCAGCGTCCGGTTAAATGCTTCTTCATTCATATAGGCAAGCATCAGCACCTCAAAGGTCTTATAGTCCTGCACAACGACCGGCAGCAGTCCATCCGCTCCCGGCGACAGGTCCTCCCATGCAAAGCTGCTTTCCAGCACATGCATGCGCAGTCCCCTTGCAGCCGCTTTCTGCTTCAGCCTCTGAAAATCCGCCTTTTCCGTGGAAAAATATGCGGCAGCAATTCCGGTCACCCATTTATTGGAAAGCACTTCAATCACTGCATCATCCGATGCCGCCGGACTGACACTGATCACCGGAAGCGCTCCCCGGTAGGGACACTGGCTGTCCGAACCGGACCAGAGCAGAAGGCTGCCCCACTCTTCCATGGCACGGGTGATCTGTGATTCATCCGAGATGCTGAAGCCGATCTTTTCCCTTCCGAAACGCTTTGCCGCCTCTTCTGCCATCTCCACATTGCTTTCCCTGCCGAAATTCAGCACCGCCCGGCTGCAGCCCGCATAGAGAATTTTCTTTACGTCTTCCACTCTCCGGATATGTCCGCTCGCATAGACCGGAATCTCTGCCGTCCTGCAGATTCCCTTCATCACATGAAGATTATTCTCATGCGCCTCGTCCGTATCGGACAGATCGATGATCAGAATGCTGTCCGCGCCGTTGTCGCTGTAATATTTTGCCAGTTTCACGCCGTCCTGTCCGTTCACTGTCCCGTTTCTCAGGGGCATGACCGGAACCAGATATTTTTTCTTCATTTTTATAAACTGCCTTTCGTTGATAATACGTCTGTGATCCGCCCGTCATAAGCCACTGCCGCATCCAGCGCTTTGGCAAATGCCTTGAACATCGCTTCACAGATATGGTGATTGTTGCTGCCGGACAACACTTTAAAATGCAGATTCATCTGCGCACTGTAAGAAACGGCATAGAAAAATTCCTTCACCATCTCCGTATCCATGTCGCCGACTCTGGGAACCGTAAACTGTGCATCCGACACATAATAAGGCCTTCCGGACAGATCAACGGCGCACAGCACCAGCGCCTCATCCATGGGAAGAATACAGCTTCCGTATCTTCTGATCCCCTTCTTGTCGCCGACCGCTTCCCGGATCGCATTTCCCAGCACGATTCCCGTGTCCTCCACTGTATGATGGCAGTCCACCTCCAGATCTCCGTTCACATGGATCTTCAGATCAAAAAAACCATGACGTGCAAATCCGTCCAGCATATGGTCAAAAAATCCGATTCCTGTATGCAGCTCGGTATCTCCGCTGCCGTCCAGCTCAAGCTGAATCTGAATCTTTGTCTCCTTCGTGTTACGTTCTGCTACTGATATTCTGCTCATCTTTCTTCTCCTGTCATCATTTCCGTGTTCCCGAATCCGCCTGCCTGCAGCTTTGGATCATGCGGATTTATTCGAACCGTACTCTGATCGATCCGGCATGCGCCGTCAGCTGTTCTTTTTCCGCAAAATACTCAATATCCTCATGCACCTTCTCAAGCGCCTCTCTGGAATAGTAGATGATACTGGATTTTTTTACAAAATCATCCACGGACACCGGTGAGAAAAACCGTGCGGTTCCGTTGGTCGGCAGAATATGGTTCGGTCCTGCAAAATAATCCCCAAGCGGCTCGCTGCTGTTTTCACCCAGGAAAATCGCGCCCGCATTCTGCACCTTCGTCATATCTTCAAAAGGATTCTTCGTCATGATCTCCAGATGTTCCGAGGCGATCAGATTCACGGTCTCCAGAGCGGCTTCCTTTGTATCCGCCACCAGAATGTACCCATAATGATCCAGCGACTTCTGTATGATCTCTTTTCTTGATAAATTTTTAACAAATCCATCCACTTCCTCTGACACTTTTTCTGCCAGTTCCCGGCTTGTAGTCACGAGAATCGCACTTGCCAGCTCATCGTGTTCCGCCTGAGACAGAAGATCCGCCGCCACATACCGGGGATTCGCACTTTCATCCGCCAGCACCAGAATCTCACTGGGCCCCGCTATGGAATCAATGCCCACCGTTCCGGACACCGCCTTCTTTGCCAGCGCCACAAAAATGTTTCCCGGCCCGGTGATCTTGTCCACCTTCGGCACGCTCTCCGTTCCAAATGCCATGGCTGCCACTGCCTGCGCTCCGCCCATTTTATAGATCTCGTCTGCGCCTGCCTCTTTCGCCGCTACGAGAACTGCCGGGTTTACCTTCCCCTGCCGGTTACAGGGCGTTGCCATGATGATTTTTTTTACACCGGCGATCCGCGCCGGCACAATGTTCATCAGCACAGAGGATGGATAGACTGCCTTCCCGCCCGGCACGTAGACCCCGGCCGCCTGCAGGGGAGTCACCTTCTGTCCCAGCATTGTCCCGTCCGTTGTCGTGTCGAACCAGCTGTATCTCTTCTGTTTTTCATGGTATGCCCGGATATTTGTAAGCGCGCTCCGGATTGTTTTCAGAAGCCTTTCCTCCACTTCTGTATATGCTTCTGCAATTTCCTTTTCCGTAACCCGGATATTCGACGCATGGATCCCTTCACAGTCGAACCGGTTCGTGTACTCAAACAGCGCCTGGTCCCCTTCCGTACGCACACGCTCCACGATCTCCAGAACCGTGTCGTTATACGGTTCATAACTGTTCGGACTCCGTTTCAAAAGCCGTCCCAGAATCTCTTCCCTGGACTCCTCATTCAGACTGACAATACGCATATCTGCATTCCTCCTGCTTAAAAATCCCTGCTGCCTGTTCGGTCTTTCCTGCCAGGCATCGCATTGCTTCGACCTTTTTCAGATCACTTTTTTTAATTCACTGATGATTTTTCCGATCCGTTCATTCTCCATCTTCATACTCACCTGATTCACGACCATACGGGCAGACAGAGGGCACACCTCCTCCAGCACCTTCAGCCCGTTCTCCTTCAGCGTCGATCCGGTCTCTACAATATCCACGATGACCTCTGACAGTCCCACAATCGGCGCAAGCTCAATGGATCCGTTCAGCTTGATGATTTCCACTGTCTGGTGCTTCTGATTGTAGAAATAGTCCTTTGCAATGTGCGGATATTTGGTTGCCACGCGGATCAGCTCCTGATGCTTTAAAAGCTCCCCTGCCGATTCCGGTCCGCAGACGCACATCCGGCATTTCCCGTATCCCAGGTCCAGCACCTCGTACATCCGCCTTCCTTCCTCCAGGATCGTATCCTTTCCGACGATCCCCACATCTGCAGCGCCGTATTCCACATAGGTCGGAACATCCGGCGCCTTTGCCAGAAAGAATTTAAGTTTCAGCTCCTCATTGACAAAGATCAGTTTTCTGGTGGCAGGATCCTGCATCTCCTCGCAGGTAATGCCGATCTGTGCAAATGCCTCCATGCTCTTTTTCGCAAGACGCCCCTTGCCAAGCGCAAACGTCAGATACCTCATACGGCTCCCTCCTCCTTCGCATAGATGATCCTTTGGATTCCGTTTTTCTCTGCATATGCCTCATAATCCCTTCCGATCCGCTCCGGCATCAGCTCCACCACCATGCCCTGGCCTCGAAGTTCTGTGGCTTTCTGGATTGCAGACGCTGCCTTTGAAGCACGGTATACAATCATCACTTTCTGAACATCCGCATCTACGAATACTCTCTGCCGGGACAGCGCATTCATCAGCCGGTCGACCACAAACGCAAAGCCCGTCGCCGGAGCCGGTTTTCCGAAATGATCCATCAGCGTATCGTAGCGCCCGCCTTTGGCAACGGCCTCTCCGGTTCCGTAGGTATACGCCTGAAAAATGATACCTGTATAATATTTGTACTTGCTGACCACGCCCAGATCGAACGCCGCATATTTTTCATAACCATAGCAGGAAAGCAGATCATGGATCTTCCGCAGACGCTCCAGCGACCGTTTGGCGTCCTCCGTCACGGCGCAGGCATCCGCCCGTTCCAGAACATCCACAGAGCCGAACAGATCCGGAATCGCTGCAAATGCTTCCTTCAGGTCAGCGGCAATCGGCAGCGGCTCCAGAAGTTCCCTCACCCCGTATATGTTTTTATTGGATATCAGTTCCCGAAGCTCCAGTTCCATCTCCTCGCCGAGTCCGGATTCCCTCAAAAGGCTTTTGAAAAAATCCACATGCCCGATGCTTACCTGAAATTCCTTCAGCCCGGTTTTCAGCAGAGATTCCGCTACCAGAGCGATCATCTCCGCATCCGCTTCCACACTGCCGTCCCCGATCATCTCTGCACCGAGCTGCGTGTTTTCCTTCAGCCGTCCCTGAAAATCCGAATGGTTGATAAACGTATTTGCCGCATAGCACAGGCGGACCGGCATGTCCTCCTCCGTAAAATACTTTGCCACCGCTCTTGCAATCGACGGCGTGATATCCGGTCTTAATACCAGCGTATTCCCTTCCCGGTCAAAAAACTTATACAGCTCCCTTGACGGTACGGTCCCGACCTCCCTGCTGAATACATCAAAAAACTCAAAGGTCGGGGTCTGGATATCCTCATATCCATAACTGTGCAGCACGCCATGCAGTAACTCCTGCACCCGGTTCTTCCTTCTGCACTCGCTGTTATAAATATCCCGCACTCCTTCCGGCGTATGTAAAATCTGTTGATACATGCGATAACACTCCCTCTTATTTTATTTAACCTGCAAACTACAAAACAATCCATTTTCCGCTTCTGCCATTTCCTTTGCGTATAATAATGCCCTGTTTTCTCATATTCTCCATATGATATCGAACTGTGTCATAACTCACATCAATTTTCTCCGCAATTTTCCTTTGTGAAATAGAAGGCTTTAACTGAATTACCTTTATAATTCTGCTGTCAATTTCATTTAATTGCGGGGTTAATTGCGGGGTTTGCGGGGTTATTTGCGGGGTTATTTCATGCACTCCCCAAAATGTGACCATAATATCTTCTTTCTTAACATGATATTCCGGAATATCATTTCCTGCTGAAATACAGCTGTCCTTAATTTTTTGAATTCCACGTCCCCAGGCTTCAATAAATCCCGACCGGAAAAAAGTGTTGGCAACCAATGGATTATATGGTCTGGATTTATGGGGTCCCATCAGATCATCAACTGTCCAGTCTTCGGGAAAGACGCAGTCATTTGCAATCATTAATTTATCATCATAAACCCGAATTTGAATCGGAACAAGTGTTGCATAATTCTTATGGGCAATTGCATTCAGAATAGCCTCCCTGATTGCCTCTTTGGGATAAGGATAAGTTTCTACTCTGGTAATATTCTGGTAAGAAATGATTCCTTTCAAATATTTTGTATAAATCAAATCCACAACCCTGTCTGCCTGTGACAATAATGATCCATGAACCTCATCCTGATACAGAATATCAGATTCCGACTGAAAGTATGCAATCTTTACATAGGCTCCCGGAATCCATTTTTCCGGATTATGATGAAACATCAAAACAGCAGCTCTTGTAAGCAGGCCTTCATTGAGAAGATTTAAGTTATCAAGCAATTGTTCATTACCAACCTGAATATCCGGTTCATCCATCCTTCTGCTTTTTACCGCCTGTTCACGAAAAATATCAAAGCTGTCATTTCTTAATTCCTGCACGGTTATACCCTGTACCGGAACGCTGTCCCAGGTAATTCCTGTCTTTTTCAGAAGAAATTGATTTAATGCCTGTCCCCTAAGCAACTGTTTTGTACTTCCACTGCGATAATGGTATTCCCCTTTATAGTTCACAGGATAGGTATGAGGACTGACACAAATCTCAATATAATTCTTCCCATCTTCGCATAACAGATTAACATCTACAATAATCCCAAGAATATCCCGTACTTTATTTGGAATATCTTCCATAAGTTTCTTGCTGTCCTGAAGACCAGTAACTGTACCATCATCATTTGTGCCGATATAAATTTTTCCGCCCTGTGCATTGGCAAACCCGCATATCCATTTCAGATATTCGTCCCGCCATGATTCTTTCCATTCAATATTCTGGCTTTCTGCCATGGAAGCACCTCCAGATTACATTGCATACAGTCCATCCATAACTGGTAAATTGACATTCCACACTACAGTTTTACTTTATCATGGTAAATCGCTACTCCATTAAAGGCAATACGAGTATTATACCACGTCACCTGCGATTGTCAACCTCCGATTCCAGATCCCGGCTCAGCGGTTCCAGATAAGGCACCAGAAATCCGCTGCCTGTATCAAAAAAATAAGCTGGGTCCAGCTCCTCCATCCGAAAGCTTTTCCGCCCTCCCTCCCGTGCCCGTTTCCAGAACCTCAGAAGCTGGCGGATATGCAGATAATAGAACTTCTGCTCCGATGTATAATGAATGATCAGAAATGCCTTCCCGCCCTGCTGTTCAAAATCCTTCATGAAAGCCACCTGATGTTCATGGACGTTATGGAGCGGAAATGTCCGCACGTTGCATTCCTTTGCATCAAAACAGACCGGAATCCCCTGCACTGCCCCAATATAGTCCACCGTACTTTTCTGCTCGAAGTAGGCAAGCGTGATGTGCCGGTGCTCCTTGTCGATCTTAATGGGGGTGATCGGCGTGGGCACTTTCTGGATCAGCGCCAGTCCCTTTTCCCGGTATCTGTCGTTGGTACGGTTAATCATATCCTCCAGAGTGGAGCCCCGAAGTCCTCGTGTGTTCCAGGTAGCCATTCTTCTTTTATCCTTCTTCTTTCTCTTTTATGATCCGTTTCATCTGTTTTGGAAGCTCTGCCTGAAATACCTTCCCGGAGATCGCCTGAAACGGCGCTTCCAGTGCCGGCAGTTCCAGACGCCAGGCATGAAGAAGCTGGCTCTGAAGCCCGTATCTTTTCCTGTAAAATGCATTGACACTCCTGCTGCCGTATTTATAATCCCCGATGATCGGATGCCCTTTTGAAGCAAGATGCGCCCGGATCTGATGGGAACGTCCGGTAATCAGACGTACTTCCAGAAGCGTGCTGTCCGCAAAGACCCGGACCGGGCGGTATTCGGTCTCGATATATGCCGCATTCTTACGCTCTTTTGCCAGAACACAGACCTTATTGGCCACCGGATCCTTCCACAGATACCCTCTGATCTTCCGGCTGTCCGTGATCCTTCCTGATACAAGGCACTGATAATCTTTGTGCATGCTCCGGTTCCGCAAAAGCTCCGACATCTTCTGAAGGCCCTTCAGAGACTTTCCGCAGACCACGATCCCGCTGGTATTCCGGTCCAGACGGTTGCAGACCGACGGACGGAACGCATAATTGACACGGACGCTTCCCTCTTCCAACTGGCCGTCCCCTTCTGTCCACTGGCCGCTTTTTTGCAGATACCCGAGCAGATACTCGTTCAGGGATACATCCTCCGGCCTTGCTTTCTGCGTCAGCATCCCTGCCGGTTTATTGACCAGAAGGACATGTTCATCCTCATAGATAATATCCAGATCCGTTACCGGATAAGAGACTGCCCTTTTTTTAGAATGCCCGGCAAATTTCTCACAGGTGTCATCTGCCAGAAAAATACAGATCTCATCGCCGGACTGTACCTTTTCGCTGCCGTCTGAGCGCTTCCCGTTCAGCGTAATATTTTTCTTCCGAAGCATTTTATAGAGAAAGCTTCTGGGCGCTTCTTTCAGATACCTGGACAGAAGCCTGTCCAGGCGCTGTCCGGCTTCTGCTTCTCCAACTGTGATCCGTTTCATATATGCCTCCTGTCTGCATCATGGCTCTGCCGCCGTATTCGGTCCTTTTCTGCTCTTCCGGTACCGGATTACAGCGAGATCGCCATCAGAAGATGCAGGATGATCTCATCCCTTGTAAATCCCGGATAACGGTCGTCTCCCTGAAACGGTACCGGCTCCGGTTCGCATTCTGCCAGCCCTCTGACCCTCTCCAGAAACGCCTTCGGTTCCTTTAAGATCTTCACATTCTGTTTATAGGAACTGTTTTTCAACATGGTCCGGATATGTTCTGCAGCCTTTGGGGCATCCAGGCTGCCGTCACTGGAATATCCAATCACTTCTCTTGCGCATACTACCATACAGTCCACATAATAATTCGTTTCATAAGAGGTAAACACCGTTTCATAGAGGACCGGCAGTTCTCCCCTTGCTGCTTCCACCTGCTCCCATAATTCCTTTTCCATGGAATGATACCGGCTTGCCATAATGGCGCGTACCACCTGATTGCAGCCGGGCAGACATCCCACAATCGCCACGACGGTCATGACATTTTCGCGGGTTCCGTGAAGGATCCATGCAGCAAGAAAGACGACCGCCGGAACGGACAGCATCAGAGCCGCCCGCTTCCATGCCTGTACTTTATTCCGATTCAGATATCCGTAAGTTCCTTTTGCAGTTCCTGTATGCATTTATCGCTCCTGTTTCTTCCGGTGGACGTTCCGGATCGTCTTCTTTTTCCGCTGTTTCGAAACGGCAGCCTTCCGGTTCCCGTTTTTCTCCGGATGCTCCTTCTTTCCGGCAGGACGCAGCAGACATCCGGGTCCGTAACCGATCAGATCTTCCCGTCCCGCCAGCTTCAGCGCTTCTTCCACCAGCGCGCGGTTCTTCGGATTCTGATACTGAATCAGCGCCCGCTGCATCTCCTTTTCATGAAGGCTTACGGGCACATAGACCGGCTTCATCGTCCGGGGATCCAGTCCGGTGTAATACATGCAGGTGGAAATCGTCGACGGAGTCGGATAAAAATCCTGTACCTGCTCCGGCATATAGCCCAGATCCCTGCAGTATTCCGCCAGTTTTACCGCCTCTTTCATCGTACTGCCCGGATGAGAAGACATCAGGTAGGGCACCAGATACTGCTTTCTGCCCAGTCTCTCGTTCATTTTGCGGTACTGGGCGGAAAATTCTTCGTATACGGCATGCTTCGGCTTCCCAAGGTACGAAAGCACCGTATCGCTGACATGTTCCGGAGCCACTTTCAGCTGGCCGCTCACATGGTAACGACAAAGTTCCTCCAGAAAATGGCTGTCCGGATCTGCCAGTACATAGTCAAAACGGATGCCGGAACGGATAAATACTTTTTTGACTTTGGGCAGCGCGCGCAGTTTCCGAAGCAGCAGGATATAGTCCCTGTGATCTGCCTTCAGATTTTTGCAGGGCTTTGGAAACAGGCACTGTCTCTCAGGACACACGCCCCGGGTCCGCTGCTTTTCACAGGACGGGCCGCGAAAATCCGCGGTCGGACCGCCCACATCATGGATATATCCTTTGAAATCCGGCTCTTCTGTCATCCGCTCTGCTTCCGCCAGCAAAGATGCATGGCTTCTCGTCTGAACGATTCTTCCCTGATGGAACGTCAGCGCACAGAAAGAGCATCCGCCGAAACACCCCCGGTTGCTTACCAGACTGAATTTTACTTCCGAAAATGCCGGAATTCCTCCGGCCCTGTCATACATGGGGTGCCAGGTTCTCCGGTAGGGAAGCCCGTAGATCTCATCCATCTCTTCCTGGGACAGCGGCTTTTCTGCCGGATTCTGCACCACATAGCAGTTTCTGGAATAAGGCTCCGCCAGCCTTTTTCCGGAAAAAGGATCCGTATTGCAGTACTGGATATAAAAGCTCTCTGCGTACTTCTTTCTGTCTTTTAACAGTTCTTCGTATTCCGGCAGCAGGACATAATCACCGATCCTGGAGAGCGACCGGACCTTACACACGGTTCCCGGAAGATACGTAAGTTCCTGAATGGGAATCCCCGCTTCCAGCGCCTCTGCAATGGCCGTTACAGACCGTTCTCCCATTCCGTAGGAGATCAGATCCGCCCCGCTCTCCAGAAGAACGGACCGGCGCAGAGAATCGGACCAGTAATCATAATGTGCCAGACGGCGCAGAGAGGCCTCGATCCCGCCGGCAATGACCGGAGTCTTCTTATATCTCTGCCGGATCAGGTTGCAGTAGACGATCACCGCCCGGTCGGGCCTTCTGCCCGTCTCACCGCCCGGCGTATAACTGTCTGTGCTCCGGCGCTTTCTGGCTGCCGTATAATGATTCACCATGGAATCCATATTTCCGGCCGATACCAGAAATCCAAGCTTCGGTTCGCCCAGCACCGTGATGCTGTCTGCATCTCTGAAATCCGGCTGGGGAATGATGCCGACCGTATATCCGCGCGCCTGCAGGACCCGGCTGATGATGGCAGGCCCGAATGACGGATGATCCACATAGGCATCTCCGATCACATAGACAAAATCCAGCTGAGCGATGCCCAGTTCCTCCATATCCTCACGGCACACCGGAAGGAAGCCCCTGGAAACGGCGGACCGGTCCGCCGTTTCTGTCTCATATGCACTTTTTACTGTATTCTGCCTGAAGGACATCCGGGATATCCCTCCTCTCTGTCTGTTTTTTCTTCTTTCTCCATACAGAAGCCGAATGAAAGCCTCCGGCCCGACTGTTCCGGATACAGCTTTATCTCCCGGTGCTTCCGCCGTCAGGCTTCCGGTACCAGCCCGGTGAACTGCCGCAGTTCCTTTACTTCGTCTTCTGTCAGGCTCCGGTACGATCCGGCCTCCAGCCGTTCATCCAGAACAAGCGTTCCCATAGACAGCCGTTTCAGATATACCACCCGGCAGCCGACCGCTTCAAACATCCGTTTTATCTGATGAAACTTTCCCTCCCGAATGGTAACCCGGACTTCACTGGATGCACCGCTTTTCAGGATCTCAAGCTCTGACGGAAGCGTCAGAGCCTTCTCACCGATATCCAGTCCTTCCTGAAACCGGTCTGCATGCTCCCTCGTCACCTGTCCTTCCACTCTGGCATAGTAAACCTTGTCCACATGCTTTTTCGGCGACAGCAGCCGGTGCGCCAGCTCTCCGTCATCCGTCAGAAGCAGCAGCCCTTCGGTATCCTTGTCAAGCCTTCCAACCGGAAATACATTCCTGCGGTCTGTTTCATCCAGCAGATCCAGCACCGTCCGTTCTGCGGCATCCTCCGTGGCAGAGACTACCCCCGCCGGCTTATGAAGCATCAGATACACAAAAGCCGCATACACCGCTCTTTTCCCGCCGCACAATACAACGTCCTGCGTCTCCTTCACCTTCTGCTCCGGCTTTTTCACCGGTTCCCCATTAACGGTGACCAGCCCCTTTTTCAGCAGCTCCTTCACCTGGCTTCTGGTCCCGAAGCCGGTCTCACAGAGGAACCTGTCCAGACGCATCATGCGTTCATCCTCCATCCGGAAAAATATTTGTTGCGCAGCGTGCCCCGGATCAGCTTTCCCCAGCCAAGCGGATATCCGTCCACGCAGATCAGCTGCCAGCCATCCTTTCCTGTACATTCCGACGCCTCCACCTCGATCGTCTCTCCCTTCAGATAACGAAAGATCCGCTCATCCGAGGCCGGAAGGTCAATGACCGATGCATACTCTTCTTTCTTCAATACCATGGCAAACGCCTGACTCGGCTCAAACCTTTTTTTCAAAAGTTCTCCCATATACAGGCCCGAACGAAGAAACCGGAGTCCCGGACAGGTTCCGATGCCCTCCGGCATCAGAAACACTTTTGTATCCTTCACCTGGATTCTTGACCGGTCCATGGGCATCCGTACATCCGAAAGAAAATCCAGAAGCTCCTGCGGAAGCTTCGGCGTCCGTTTTTTAAGCTCCGGCTCCGTCTGCACCCGCTCCCCGTCCTTCTTGAAAAGCGCCAGAAAATGCCCTTCTCCGTCGATCTTATGCGGAAACAGACGGACGCATTTTTCCAGTGAAAAGGCGCTTTTTACCAGCGCCGGGTTCCCCGGACAGAAGCCCTCATACCATGGAATGTCTGCCAGATGAAAATCCGGATGCCCTTTCAGAAAACCGTCCACGCTCCCTTCATTTTCCAGTTCCGAAAACGTACAGGTAGAATACAGCATCATCCCGCCGGGCTTTAAGAGCTCTGCCGCCTGGTTCAGGATCTCCCTCTGCATTTTTGCAAATACCTCCGGACCCTGCTTCTCCCATGCCGGGATCATATGCGCCTGCTTCCGAAACATTCCTTCTCCGGAACAGGGTGCGTCAATGAGAATTTTGTCAAAAAATTCATGAAAATGCCGGTCCAGCCGGTCCCCCATCTCACTGGTAATCAGAAGGTTCGGGATTCCGAACACTTCCAGATTTTTAAGGAGCGCCTTCGTCCGCGAGGCGCTGGCGTCATTTGCCACCAGAAGCCCTGTATGGGAAAGCCTGGCAGCCAGCTCCGTCGCCTTCCCGCCCGGAGCCGCGCACAGGTCCAGCACCCGGTCGCCTTCTTCCACCGGAAGCACGCTCGCCGGCGTCATGGCGCTCGGTTCCTGAATATAATAAAGCCCGGCATAATAATAGGGATGCCTGGCAGGAGCATCCTCTTCTGTATAATAATATCCGTTGGGAATCCAGGGGACTCTTTTCAGGGTATGAAACGGATGAATCCGTTCGAATTTTTCCATCGAAATCTTCGATGTATTTACCCGAAGCCCCCGGAATTTCGGTTTCTCAAAACTTGCCAGATACTCCGGCAGCTCCGCTCCCAGGATTTTTTCCATATTCGCCACAAAAGATGCGGGTAGTTCCATCTGCTGTTCCTCTCTGTTGCCGAACTTGGATGCCGGTATGCCCGCACAAACCATAAATGCCTGCGCAGAGTATCCCGGCATCCGCGTCCAGGTCCGCAACCTGCTGTAATCGGTATCAGTATACCACACTTCCCATCTAATAAGAATACGTCAATTTAGAATTTTCCAGATATTTCAGCATCCAGTAGGGATTGACCGCCAGCTCCTTATCCGCGCCCAGCGGCACGTACACCCCCAGATGCAGATGCACCGGGAACTGTCCGGTCGTTCCTTCCGGTCCGTATCCGGTGTCTCCCATATACCCGAGGATATCGCCTGCCGCCACGGCATCGCCTGTTTTCCACTCCCTGCCATAGGAAGCCAGATGGGCATAATAGTAATAATTCCCGTTTCCGGAACGGATTCCGATCCGGTATCCTCCCTTTTCCAGCCATCCGACCTGTTCCACGGTACCGTCTGTGATGCTGACCACCGGATAGTATCCCGCCTGATCGATCGAAGCCATGAGATCCGTTCCCTCGTGGCTTCTTTTACCGCCGTAATTCCGTTCTGCCATCCAGCTGTTCTCAAATGCTACGGTTGCCTGTTCATTGACGGAAGACTCGGGAACCGGGAACCATACCAGTTCCTCCCACACCAGCTCCAGCGTATCTCTGTAGATCTCGAATCCGTTCTGTGCATTCTGTTCCGGAAGAATCTGAGATTCCGGAATCTCTTCCAGCCAGATCAGTTCCCCCTGTATGATGCAGCACAGGAACAGGATCAGGATCAGATAACATGCAATCCTTCGATTTTGACTCATATTTCACCGCTTGCCCCATAAAATGTAGGGAATTAGTTCATTATATGGTGACACCTTGAAAAAGATACTTTTCGTTCTCCTGATACCTGCTCTGATCCTGCTGCTGTTCATGCATCCGGATGTGATCGCTTCCGGATGCTCCCACGGACTGCATCTGTGGTATACGGCGGTCCTGCCGTCCCTTCTGCCTTTTATGATCGCTTCCGGCCTGCTTATCCGCACCGGCCTGTTCCGGTATCTGAATCCGGTCTATGCGCCTCTTTTGAAAAAACTGTTCCGAATCTCGGAGGACGGCTGCTATGCGGTCCTTCTGGGATTTTTATGCGGCTTTCCCATGGGGGCTAAAGTGATTGCCGATCTGGTGCGGGAGAAACACATTTCTGCCGAAGAAGGATCCTATCTGCTCGGTTTCTGCAACAATGTAAGTCCGGCATTCTTTTTTAACTATGTCTGTCTGTTAAAACTGGGGTATCCGTCTGTTCCATGGAAGCTGGTCCTTTTGTTTTATTCCCTGCCGGTTCTCTATGGACTGGCGTCCCGTCCGTTTTATCATTTTCCCCAGACAGGCCGCACACAAAAACAGGCCTCTGTGCACCGGATGGATTTTCCGATGCTGGACGCCTGCATCATGGACGGATTTTCCACGATCACCCGCCTGGGCGGATATATCATGCTCTTCACGATCTTCGTACATTTTTTAAAGCTTCTGCCGCTCTCCGGTCTTCTGCCCGCCCTGATCAGTTCATTTCTCGAGATCAGCTGCGGCATTGACCAGCTTTCAGAAGCCGTCGCCGTTCCTGTCTGGCGAACCGCTCTGGTCTGTGTATGCGCCGCCTTCGGAGGCCTGTGTATCTGTGCACAGACCCAGAGCGTCCTGACCGGAACGCCGCTGTCCGTACGGACCTGGCTGAGAGGACGGATCACGATTGCTCTGGTTCTGCTTCTGCTGCTTCTTTCGTTTCCTCCGGCTGTGACGGAGGCTGCGGCATCAGCTCTTCCCGGTTACTGGTAATTGTGGCATAGATTCCCTGAAAATCATTCATCATGGCCTCATAATGTGTATTGGACGTTTCCACCATCTTCTGTATGACCTCCTGGACATCTGCAAGCATGTCATCCGTATACTGAATCGCACCCAGCCGGATCTCATTGGCATCTCTGGTCGCATTGTTGAGAATCTCCTGTGCCTGTATGCCTGCCGTTTCGATCACCTGGTTTGCCTGTTCATAGGCCTGCTGCATGATCTCGTGTTCGTTCACCATTTCCTGATTCTGGAGATTGGCCTGTGCCACGATCGCTTCCGCCCGCTTCTGGGCGTCTGCCAGAATGGCGTCCTTATTCGCCAGAACCTTCTGATAGCGCTTGATCTCCTCCGGAGTCTTCATCCGAAGTTCTCTTAACAGTTCCTCCATCCGTTCCCGGTTCACGATGATCTTATCTCCAGAACCGAGAAGAGGGCCTTTGCATGTATCAATGTAATCTTCAATCTCTTCAATAATCTGCTCTATACGGCTGTTGCTCATTTTTCCCACACTCCTTGTAACATTATAGCGGAACAGACTGATATGCGCAAGATAAAATCAGCTCCTGTTCCTCTGCTTTGCAGCCTGTACCTTTTCCTGCACCTTTGTTATTACAGATTCCGGCACAAATTCCCGGATGTCGCCGTCGAAAAATGCCACTTCTTTCACCGTTGTAGAACTTAAATAAGAATATTCCAGGCTGGTTGCCAGAAACATGGTATCCAGAAGCGGATAAAGCTTACGGTTTGTCTGTGCCATCTGAAGCTCGTATTCAAAATCCGAGATCGCACGCAGTCCCCTTACCACGGTCGTTGCCCCCGTCTGCTTTGCAAAATCCACCAGAAGGCCGGAAAAGGACATCACCTTTACATTCGGTATTCCCTCTGTCACTTCCTTCAGCATGCGGACACGCTCGTCAATGGAAAACATGGGTGCCTTCCCGCCGTTATTCAGAACCCCGACGATCAGCTCTTCAACCGTTTTCGACGCTCTTTCTATAATATCCAGATGCCCCAGTGTTACCGGATCAAAGCTGCCCGGGTAAATTGCTCGAATCATTTTTCATCCTCTCCCTGTCACGTTTTCTGAAGAAATACATGCTGGTTCGTTTTGTATTTTCTGTATTTGTATGCATGGTAGCCAAGCCCCTCCAGCCAGGAAAAATCCGTCTCCAGAGAAGCTTCCACTACAATTACTGTATATTCATCCGCCAGACTGCTGTCTGCCAGAGAAGCGAGCACCTGATGCTCCAGTTCCTGATGATAAGGCGGATCCATGAAAATAATGTCAAAGGGCTTCTGCCCTTCCAGCCGGCGCAGTGCCGTCAGAACGTCGCATCTGTACACTTCTGCCCGGTCTGCCGTCCTGGTAAAGATCAGATTTTCACGGATACATTCTGCCGCCTTCCCGTTCTGCTCCACCAGAACCGCATGCGCCGCGCCCCTGCTGAGCGCTTCGATGGCGATCGCTCCGCTGCCGCTGAACAGATCCAGAAAGCGGCAGCCGCATACATCTGTCTGCAGAATGTTAAACAGTGTTTCCTTTATCTTGTCTGTGGTGGGTCTGGTATCCATACCCCGTATGGTCTTTAACGGCATGCTCCGCGCCGTTCCCGCGATCACCCTCATCTTGTCTGTCCATTTCCATAAATGATATATTTGCCGGAGGTCAGCGCATCCAGCCCCATGGGACCTCTGGCATGGAGTTTCTGCGTGCTGATGCCGATCTCCGCACCAAATCCGAATTCGGCCCCGTCTGTAAAGCGGGTGGACGCATTTACATACACGGCAGCCGCATCGATCTCATTTAAAAATCTCTGTGCATTTTCATAGTTTGAGGTGATGATCGCCTCCGAATGTCCGGTGTTATAACGGTTGATATGTGCAATCGCCTCATCCAGATTCGATACGGTCTTTATGGACAGAATATAATCCAGATATTCGGTTCCCCAGTCTTCCTCTGAAGCGGGTACCAGCCCGTCTGCTGCTTTCATCGCCCGTTCGTCTGCGCGCATCTCCACGTTCTTTTCGTCCAGGCGCGCCTTTAAAAGCGGCAGAAACGCATCCACAATCTTTTCATGGATCACAAGGGATTCACAGGCATTGCATACGCCGATGCGCTGGGTCTTGGCGTTATAGATGATATTTGCCGCCATCTCAAAGTCTGCGCTCTCGTCCACATAGATATGGCAGTTCCCGGTCCCGGTCTCAATTACGGGGATCCGGCTGTTTTCCACGACGGTACGGATCAGCCCTGCTCCGCCCCTTGGGATCAGAACATCCACATACCGGTTCATCTTCATAAATTCCTGTACTGTCTCGCGTCTGGTATCTTCAATCAGCTGGATGGCATCCTGCGGGATCCCTCTGTGTCCCAGCGCCGTACGAATTGCTCTGACAATCGCCAGATTGGAATAATATGCATCGCTTCCGCCGCGCAGGATCACCACATTTCCTGCCTTAAAGCAGAGCGCAAAAGCATCTGCCGTCACATTGGGACGGGATTCATAGATGATCCCGATCACACCCAGCGGCACCTTTTTCTGTCCGATCATCAGTCCGTTCGGCCGCTGCTTCATGGACAGCACTTCGCCTGTCGGGTCCGGAAGCGCCGCTACCTGACAGAGCCCTTCTGCCATACCGGCAATCCGCTCCTCATTCAGCAAAAGCCGGTCGATCAGCCCGGGGTTCATCCCGTTTTCTTCGGCTTTTTTCACATCCTTTGCATTTTCCGCCAGAATAAATCCGCTCATGTCCCTGAGCATCTGAGCCGTATGCAAAAGCGCTTCATTTTTTTCAGCCGTATTCATAATGCGCAGCGCCGGCTCTGCCTTTCGCGCACCTCTTCCGATTTCTTCCAGTGTCTTTCCTTTTTTCTCCTGAGGCTTCAGAAGCCGCTCTTCGGTCACGATGATCTCCGGCAGGATGTCATGGTCCTCAAAAGGAACCTCCTGGAATACCTGAAATTCAAATGCCAGTGCAATATGTAAAAGTCCCGGATGTTTTTCCAGATAGCGGTCATAATAGCCGCCGCCGTAGCCGACTCTGTGACAGCTTTCGTCAAATGCCACACCCGGCATCAGCAAAAGCCCCTCTTCGGTCTCACAGAGCGGACAGTTCTGTCCGGGTTCCATGATTCCAAAGCTTCCGGATTCCAGCTCCTCCAGGCTCTCTATGTAATAATAATGCATGATGCCGTCCCCGTCCACTCTCGGAGCAGCAACCTGCTTCCCGTCTTTCCATGCCTGCTGCATCAAAAGCCTGGTCTCCACCTCCCGCTTTGCGTCCACATAAGCCAGAAGAATGTCTGCCTTCCGGTAAGCCTCCAGCCCCGTGAAGCGGTCCTTAATCCGAAGGCTCGCTTCATGCAGAACTTCCGGAGCCGCGTTTGCCCTGCGCTTTTTCACCTCTGTTCTGATCTCAGTTTTTCTGTTTCTTTCCATACTTTTCCCCCAGGTTCGTGATTGTTCCATCCGGTTCTCTAATGTCAATATTGTCAAGCTGGCTCTTCAGATTTCCTCTCACGGCAGCAAGAAATTCCTGCCTTAACAGCTGCTGCTCTTTTTTTTCCGCCTCCGTCAGTCCTTCCGCCTTTGCCTTGTGCGCCAGTTCATTGATTCTGGCAATCTTTGTCTCATCCATACGGTTCCTTTCCATAGCCGGTCTCTGGTTTTTGATTTTTCCTGATGCACAGACCTGCATCAGCGTTTCTTTGCTTCTCTATCCGTGTCTCTCTGACGGAGCATCCAGATAATCAATCAGATAGAAATCCTCCGTCCGGTTGGCCCGGAACATGGTTCCGATCCGTTCTCCGTCCATAATCCGGTGAATAATATCCATATCGGCTCCGTTCGCTATGATCATGTCGGCTCCTGCCGAAGTCGCCAGCCTCGCCGCACCCAGCTTGGTGGACATGCCTCCGGTTCCCACGTCGCTGGAGGAGCCTTTTGCCATCTTCTCAAAACGTTCGTCCACACGGTCTACGTACTCAATAAATCTGGCCTCTGGATTCCGGTTCGGATCGTCCGTAAAAAGTCCGTCGATATCCGACAGCAGAATCAGAAGATCCGCCTGTACCAGTGCAGAGACGACTGCTGACAGTGTGTCATTATCTCCAAACTGAATCTCATAGGTGGAGACAGTATCGTTCTCATTCACGATGGGGATGGCGCCCATCTCCAGAAGTGTCTCAAAGGTATTTCTGGCATTCCCACGGTTGACCTCATTGACCAGTGTATTTTTGGTCATGAGAATCTGGGATGCCGTCTGATTGTATTCCATAAAAAGTTTCTGATAGATCATCATCAGGCGGGCCTGCCCGATGGAAGCACACGCCTGCTTGACTGCCAGACTGGAAGGACGTTCCTTCATGCCGATGGCTTTCCGTCCCACCGCAATGGCGCCGGAGCTTACCAGAATGACTTCTTTTCCACGGTTGTTCAGATCCGCCAGTTCCCGGACCAGCTTTTCCATCTTGATAAAATCCAGCTGCCCCGTCTCCGAATGGGTCAGAGAAGAGGTCCCGACTTTTATGACCACCCGTTTTTTGTCTTTCAGTGTTTTTCTAAGTATCATGATTATTCCGCCAGTCTTTTATTGCATTATGAAACACATGCGGCTGCAGATGTTCCATTCACGTATAATTTACAACATCCTGGCTCCAAACACAATGCTAACTTGTATAATTTTCAAGAAAATTATACAGTTCTTCCTCATTTCTTAAATATTTTCCGTCATGGATCTCCTCCTGCAGCCGTGCAGGAAGGATCTCCATAATCACATCGGTATACTCATAAATCTCATTTTCCGGAAGCTGATAAACAGCCACATAACCATCATGGTTCCGCAGCAGATACTCATATTCTTCCGCAGCAGGCGCCTCCTCTTCCGGCTCCTGCGGGGGAATCTCACGGGTATTTTCCTGCGACACCTGATCCGGTCTGGTCTCAGCCGGAAGCATCTCCACAAACTCCGTTCCCTTCTGTTCTTCCGGCGGGGTAACCGTATCCTTTCGTACATACCAGAACGCCGCTGCTGCCACAATTGCCAGCGCCAGTACGGTAAGCGTAATCCCCCATGTTCTCCTGGACATAACAAAACCTCCTTTTTCCAGTTAGTATGAACTGGAAAAAAGAGGATTATACACTGTTTTTTATATCAGCCGGAGTTTTTTTGCAATATTTACCAGCAGATAGCCTTTCGGAAATCCCATAATCTCCTCCTCCTTCAGTCCTTTCAGCAGCAGAAGCGTGATGCCGTACACCAGAACCGCACATACGCATGCAGCCAGCGTGGCAGCCGTATTGTTTTTCACTGCTGCCATAAGCCCCTTATGAACGCCGTATGCCGCCGCTCCCATGATTCCGGAAGCTGCCAGAGGAATCAAAAATGTCCGGACCACCTCCTGCCGGTACCGCATGTATTTTGCAATCGAACGGGAGTTCAGTACACACATCAGAAAAGCAAAGAATATATTTGCCCACACCACTGCATAAATATTCAGATCTGCCGCCATAAGCAGGACGACCAGCAGCAGGACATGCAGCACCAGGGAAATGGCGGCATGGATCACCGGAAGCCGCATACGGTCCATTCCCTGCAGGATGCCGTTGGTCAGTGTGGACATTCCATAGAGAACCACGGAAGCAGTCCCCATCTGAAGAAGCCCCGCCGAGATCTGAAGATGGCTTCTGGCCCCGAACAGCAGGATCAGGATCGGTTCTGCCAGCACGGAAAGCCCTACGGCGCAGGGGATGCAGATGATCATGACAAAGCGGATGGAATTCTCGGTCTTTCTGCGCATCTCCCTCCGGTCCCTGTTCACTCTCGCCCGTGTCAGCACCGGAATCGTTGAAGATGCCATGGCTGACGCCACCGCTATGGGAACATTGGTCAAAACCTTGTATTCTCCGCTGAAGATTCCCCACAGCTCGTCAATCTTCATACTGTCGTATTTCTTATATGCCATCAGATGCTTGAAGATTCCCTGATCGATAATCCCGCTGAGATTATAGACCGCCGTGCTTAAAATCACAGGAAGGATGGTAAGCATCAGAAGGTAATAGATCTCCCCGGTGGACTCCACTCTGCCGCCGCGGTCCTGCCTTCTGTGCCGTTTCATCACTTTGCTGTAGGCAAATATGACAAAGAGCAGAAACAGAAGCCCGACAAATGCACCTGCGCCTGTGCCGAAAGTACTTCCGGCCGCACCCCAGGCGTATGCCGCCGTCTTTGTGGAAAACAGGGCATCCAGCTTTGCACCGTACTGAAACAGCCCCCACGCCGCGCTGATGCTGACCGCTGCATTGATGACCTGTTCCACGATCTGGGAGACCGCCGTAGGGACCATAGAGCCAAGGCCCTGAAAATATCCCCGCATGCATCCCATCAGAGCCACGACCAGAATCGTGGGCGCCAGTACCTGCAGCGCCAGCCGGCTCTGGGGTGTCTTAACCAGCACATCACTGAAAAACCCGGCTCCAAAATAGATCAGCAGGGAACCAAGCCCGCCGGAAATCAGTGCAAAGATCAGCGTACACTGAAACACTTTATAGGCGCTTTTCGTCCTTCCTTTTGCCATCCGCGCCGATACCAGCTTGGACACCGCCAGCGGGAGGCTGAAAGAAGAGATCAAAAGCACCATGGAATATACTTCATATGCTGCTGAATAATAGCTGTTGCCCACCGGACCCAGTATTCTCGTAACAGGGATCCGGTAGGCCAGCCCGATGATCCGGACCAGAATAGAGGCGACTGCCAGTATACTGCCCTGTACGATATAATTAGAACCTTTTTTCTGATTCTTTGTACCCATAGATGTTTACATCCTCTTTATCTTTCAATGCCCAGATGCTCCAGCGCCCGGGCCTGTCTTGCTTCCATATCCTCAGTATCCTTTTCTGTCATGTGGTCATATCCCAGCAGATGGAGCATGCTGTGCGCCACAAGAAAGGCAAATTCCCGCCTTGTTCCGTGTCCGTAGCTTTCTGCCTGTTCTTTTACCCTGTCCAGCGAGATGATGATATCTCCCAGAAACAGCTCACCGGTATCCGGATTAAAGCACCCGGCTTCCTGCTCCTCTGCTTTGGACAGATCTCCGGGCGTTTCATATTCGATCTGAGGAAAAGAAAGCACATCCGTAGGCCGGTCGATGCCGCGGTATTCCAGATTCAGCCTGTGGATCTCCTCATCAGAGGTGAGCAGAAGGCTCACCTCTGCTTCATAAGGACATTCCTCTTCTGTCAATATCTGCTCTGCCACCTGAAACGCAGTCTTTTCATAATCAATTCCGAGTTCCAGGCCGTACTCCCTTTCTATGTTTAGCGTCATGTTTTTCCTTTCTTCCTGCAGCTTTTCTCTCGTATTCCTCATAGGCCGTCACAATCTTCTGAACCAGCGGGTGACGGACCACGTCCTTGCTGGTCAGCCTGCAAAACGAGATGCCTTCCACTCTGCCCAGCACCTTTTCCGCCACTTCCAGACCGGAGCGGACATCCGGGGACAGATCCTTCTGCGTCTCATCGCCGGTTACCACCACTTTGGAACCGAAACCGATGCGGGTCAGAAACATCTTCATCTGCGCCTGTGTGGTATTCTGCGCTTCATCCAGAATGATAAATGCATTGTCCAGTGTCCGCCCGCGCATGTAGGCAAGGGGCGCCACTTCGATCAGCCCTTTTTCCATGTTCTTCTGAAAACTTTCCGCACCCATGATCTGATAGAGTGCATCATAAAGCGGCCGCAGATACGGGTCTACCTTGCTCTGCAGGTCTCCCGGCAGAAAGCCCAGCTTCTCTCCCGCCTCGATTGCCGGACGGGTCAGGATGATCCGTTCCACTTCATTGGACTTAAAGGCAGTGATGGCCATGGCCATGGCAAGATAGGTCTTTCCGGTCCCGGCAGGTCCAATGCCGAATACGATCATATTGTCCCGGATGGCATCCACATACTGCTTCTGTCCCAGCGTCTTTGGCTTAATGGACTTTCCGCTGATCGTGTGGCAGATCAGCTCTTTGTCTATTTCAAGCAGCGCCCCGCTCTGCTTTTCCATGGCCAGCGACAGCACATAATCCACATTCTGCTCCGTGATCTGCCTGCCCCGGCCGGCGAGCTCCAGAAGCTCCAGAAGCACCTGTTTCGCCTGCTCCACCTGGAGCTCACTGCCGATCAGCTTCAGTCCGCCGTCCCGGGTAATGGCGGATACACCGGTCACCCGTTCAATCTTTTTCAGATACGCATCAAACTGTCCAAATACATTCTGCTCATGTTCGGACGGAATATCAAAAATATGTTCTTCTAATGTCATGTGTATCTATTCCCTTTCCTCTTCAGGCTCTTCTGCCTGTTCTGGTGTTTCGATGGCCGGAGCCTGCTCCTGTACGGCTGATTCCTCTACCAGATAATCTCCTTCCGCCGTACACACACCTCCGCTGATCTCTATTTTAACATTATTTTCAATAATTTGAAGTCCCTTTATTCTTAATTTTTCAAAAAACAGCCTCCAGTCCTCTTTTGCGCGTGCCACAGCCTCCTCTTTTGTATAGACAGCTTCCTCTTCCACGTATTCCTGCTCTGTGCTTTTCCCGAACACGACCGGCAGATAAAAGTTCTCCGTAATCTTAAGCGGAAGCTCGCTGGCGATGGCATCCGACTGTTCATAGGCATCCGGATGCCACAGCCGGAACCGGATCCGTTTCGGTCCGACCATCAGGTAGTAAGAAGACCTGGTCTCCCCGGTGTATACTTTTTTTGTATAACGCATGTCAAAGGTCTCTTTATAGTGCTCGGTCCTGCGGATCCGGATATCGGCATCCGCATGTACATAATAGGTATTTGCCGTCTCTCCGGCATCATCCAGGACATCCACCCTGCTCCCCACCAGCAGATCCCCCTTCTGAACCTCCATTCCCTCCGAGACAGCTGGCGTTCCGCTCCTTACAATCATGGAGACAATGGTCCCTTCCCCGGACGAGACCAGATCTGCCGGTTCGTCTTCGGGAATTGTCTCCGATGCCAGATCGTCGTTTTCCTGCACATGAATAATCAGCCGCGTTCCTTTTACCTCCGCCGAAGTCCAGGTGATTTCCGGAAAATATTCCCGAAGCCCTGCCTCGATCTCTTCGCCATGAATATCCCTTTTTGCCATTCCATGCACGATGCCGGCATTTTCCAGATAAGCAAGAATCACCTCGTCGCTCAGGCTGTAGTTTCCTTCCACATGAATATTCCAGATAAAAAGCGACAGGACATACAAGAGCGCCAGGCCCATCAGCGCACCGCCTGCAAAGAGTTTTCGATTCCGGTAACGGTACAGAACAAAAGGAAGGCCGTGTCTTTCCAGGATCACGGCCCTTGTTCTCGTCTTGTGGACCAGCGGCCGGAGTCTGCGAAAACCGCTGATACTGATACACATCTCATAGTCTGTCCCTACAGAACGAAGGCCCCACAGTATGATATGATGATGGCTGCACAGATTCAGGAAGCGTTCCGGCGAATATCCGGACAGCCGAATCACCACATAGCCCTTCAGAAATTTCAAAAGCCTCGTCAACAATAACGGATTTCTCCAATCTCGCCCGATATTTTCATCTCATCTTCGGTATAGTAATCGATATGCAGATGTTCCCCGCACAATGTCATCTGGCAGGTTTTTGTCTGCAGACGTATCCGTTTCTCCGTATATTCAATGATTCCGCGATAGTTCTCGATATAGGCTTCGCTTCTCCCGGTAACGGTCAGGACCGCCGCTCCCATGACCAGATCCTTCGGAAGCTTCAGTTTCTCCGCCATCTGTTCTCTCAGTTTCATTCCATACCTGCCCGGATATTTATTATAAATATATGTATGGACTGTATTTTTATGTCAGGGCAGCAGGATCTGCCTTCTGCGCACCGGTCACCTCAGGCTTGCCATAAACAGTTCGTAAAAATCATCTTCTCCGTCCAGTTTCGGGGAATTCTCGCCGCCGCCATTGGTGCTCCGGCGCATATTTCCATAAAACTCTTCCCCTGCGTGGATCAGATCCATGACATAAATCGGATATCCAAGTTCCTGGCATTTCCTGCAGAAAGCATCCACCGGATTCTTTTCCTTCTGTGTCTCCAGAAGCGCTTTTCGTATGCATTCCTCTCTGTGTGCCCGGTTCTGGAGTTCATCCAGCAGTTCTACGGTATTCATTTTCTCTCCTCCTGCATTCTTCTCTTCAATGGCTGGCGTTTTTGTCTGCCTGTTACATCCGTGATTCCGGCTGATGCAGCAGGCAGATACTGCTGCGGCTGTAAGTACCAAAACAGACATGTCCGGCTGTTTTTGCATTTACAGCTGCACAGGTGTTCCGTCCGGCGCAGATGAAGAAAACAGCGGGATCAGTTCCATTATAACCCCTGTTTTTAAAAATGTATAGGAAAAAACCATGTTTTGTGGTATCATAGAGCAACACATATGATTTACAGGGGGATTTTTACTTATGAAAACTGCAAAACAAAAGAACAGGGTGTCTGCCCTGCTTCCAATTCTCGTGTTCCTGATCATCTACATCGGCGTCGGTATTTACTATGAATACATCCGGCCGCAGGAAGGCGTTCAGGGATTCTATGTCATGTCTGTAGTTGTTGCATTCATGGCGGCAATCGCCGTTGCATTATTTCAGAACCGTTCGGTTTCTTTTGATGAGAAGATGAAGATCTGTGCTTCCGGCATGGGAGATGACAACATTCTGACCATGATCTTCATCTTTCTGTTGGCGGGCGCTTTCAGCGGCGTGGCTTCTGCCTCCGGCTGTGCAGCCGATACGGCAAACTTTCTCTTAAGCATCGTTCCCGGCAGACTGACCGTCCTTGGCATCTTTCTGATCGCCTGTATCATCTCCATGGCAATGGGGACTTCCTGCGGAACGATCACGGTCATGGGCTCACTGGCGCTTGGTATCTCACAGTCAGCCGGTCTGTCCCTTCCTCTGTGTTTCGGCGCCCTGGCAGGCGGTTCCATGTTCGGTGACAATCTGTCCTTTATCTCTGATACGACGATCGCCGCAACAAAGACCCAGGGATGCCAGATGCGGGACAAGTTCCGGGAGAATCTTCTGATTGCACTGCCTGCCGCGCTGGCAGCCTGTGTGATCCTGCTTATCATCGCATGGACCGGAAAACCGGCTGCTGTGGGAGAATACTCCTTCAACATCATCCGTGCGCTGCCGTACTTTGTGATCCTGGTCGCTGCTCTGGCAGGTATCAATGTGTTTATCGTCCTCGGCTTCGGGCTGATCCTCTGCACGGCAATCGGTCTTGGCACCGGCTCCATGGACATCCACAACGTCTTTCTCTCCATGGGAACCGGTGTCAGCGGTATGTATGAGACCATTACCGTTACCATACTGGCGACGGCACTGTCCGCACTGATCAAATACAACGGGGGCTTTGAGGCGATCATTGCCTTTATCCGGAAATATTTCCATGGAAGCAAAGGCGGACAGCTTGGCATTATTCTGATCTCCATGCTGATGGACATCTCCACCGCCAACAATACCGTCGCCATCGTAGTCACAGCCCCGATTGCCACGGACATCCGGAAGGAATACGGCATCACACCCAAACGGACGGCTTCTCTTATGGATATTGCCACCTGCATCGCACAGGGAATCATTCCTTACGGGGCGCAGCTTCTGATCGCGGCGGGCATTGCCGGAGTCTCTTCGATCCAGATCATGCCTTACCTGTTCTATCCGTATCTGCTGTTCCTGTGTGTATTAGTCGCCGTGTTTACAGGCAAAGAGGAAAGGATCTGAAAATCATACGGCCACCCGCACAAGCCGCGCTCCCAGCCGGCTCAGGATCTCATTGGTGATCGTTCCTGCCTCTGCGGCCATTTCTTCCGCCCGGATCCTGCCGGATCCGCTTCTTCCGATGAATACGGCTTCTTCTCCCGGGCATACCTCCGGCGCTTCTGTTACATCCAGAAGGAGCTGGTCCATGCAGATCCTTCCGACAATGGGAACCTTCTTCCCGCGCACCAGCGCATGTCCTTTACCGGATAGCATACGCGGAATTCCATCGGCATAGCCGATGGAAACCGCCGCCAGCTTCCGCTCAGAATCCGCATGCCAGGCAAGTCCATAGCCGGCTCCCTCTCCCGCTTTCAGTTCCTTTATACACGCGATCCTTGCCTTCAGAGACAGTACCGGTTTCAGATGGTATGTCTGCTCCAGCGTTTCTGACGGCGCGCTGAGTACCCCGTACAGAGCCAGCCCTGCTCTTGCAAGGTCGTATTTTCCTGCCAGGTCTTCCTGATTCAGAATCCCGTAACTTCCCTGAAGATGTACCGCATATGCTTTTTCATTCTCCGGCCGCAGAGCCCGAAGGACGTTCTGAAACCGCATTTCCTGCAGCCTCATATACCTTTTGTCGGTCTGCGTTGTCCCGTCTGAAGTACACAGATGGGAATAGATCCCTGTAATCCGAAGATTTTTACACTCCCACAGCTTCCGTATATCGGAAACGTTCTCATACGATTCCCCCAGCCTGTGCATTCCGGTGTCAATTCCCACATGTACCGACAGCTGTTTTTCATATGCTTCCAGTTCCTTCCCGTAAATGCAGTCTACGACGGTCTGTGTCAGATCATATTCTCTCAGCAGCCCGAAATCCTCCGGATGGGTATAGCCCAGGACCAGGATCTGTCCATGGATACCTGCGCTTCGAAGTTCGGCTCCTTCTGCAGCCGATGCCACACAGTAGTTCTGGATTCCCATCCTCTGAAGTTCTTTGCCGATCAGTCCGGCGCCGTGTCCATAAGCATTCGCTTTTACCGCAGGCATCAGCGCACATCCTTCCGGAAGAAGCTTCTGAAACAGCTTCACATTATGCCGCAGATTCTTCATGGACAGCTCGATCCATGCTCTTCCTTTTTCATACATGGCCCCGTCTCCTCCCTGCACGATGCAAAATCCGCTGATCTTTCTTCCTGCCTTCCCGGACAGTCCCGGGCAGGCTCATATCCCATCCTCCAGAATCCGGTTCACAAGATCTTCGAAGGAATATCCCGCTGCTTTCAGCATATTTGGAAAACGGCTGTGAGACGTAAATCCCGGTATGGTATTGACCTCATTAAAATAGATCTTTCCTTCCGGTGTCAGAAACATGTCCACCCTTGCAAATCCACTGCAGCCAAGCGTCCGGTAGATGATCTCTGCCGTCCTTCGGATTCTTGCGGAAGTCTCCGGAGAGACTCTTGCAGGCACATGGATTCTGGAAGTTTTCAGTGTATATTTCTCTGTATAATCAAAAAAGCCTTCCGACAGTTCGATCTCATCCGGTTCTCCAGTGAGCAGATCATCGGTTCCGATTATGGCGCATCCGACTTCTCTTCCGTCCATCCGTTCTTCCATGACAACCATGGTATCATGCTGAAAGGCGTGTTCCAGCGCCGGAATCAGTGCTTCCTCCTGCTGTACCATCGTGATTCCAAAAGAAGACCCGGAACGCACCGGCTTTACAAACAGCGGGTATCCAAGCTTCTTCGCTTCGGTCCATACCTGGAGCGCATCATAAGGTTTTCGAATCACGCAGGAATCCGGTACCGGCACCCCCTTCTGTTTTACGGTCCGGTGCGCCAGCTCCTTATCCATGCAGAGCGCCGAACTCAATATTCCGCAGCCGATCACCGGTATCCCTGCCAGCGACAGCGCTCCCTGCACCGTTCCGTCCTCCCCGTTCTTTCCATGCAGAACCGGGAGCGCTCCATCCAGATGAAGTACGTGCATCTGACCGTTTTTCAGATAATGGATTCCCTGCACATTCCGGTCTGTAGGAAGATAGACCGGAATGCATTCTCCGCTCTCTTCCCAGGTATTCTGTGCGATCCTGTCCGGATTGCCCGAATACCAGAACCACTGTCCGCTCTCCTTTGCAAGGCCAATCAGACAGAGTTCATATTTTTCCCTGTTCACATGAGTAATGACCCCATAAGCAGACTGCAAAGATACCTCATATTCTGTTGAATATCCGCCAAACAGTATGGCAATTTTCTTTTTTCCTGTCATGATAAAAACCTCCTGTTCTGGCAGTATCTTACCAGACAGGAGGTTTTGATATATTAATATACGCCTGACAAATTCCTAACAAATACTTAATAGATTCTGCAGATTTTCTGTATTGATCTGATCTGTTCCGGGTCAGGCCCTCATCTAAATGGTTTTTCTTCAAAAGCTTCCAGTTCCCTGATCTTTTCAGGATAAGCAGGTCTGGATGTTCCTGCAACCCGGATAAATCATAACTGGATTATAGCACGGAATCTGTGAAAAAGCACCCCTCTCGGATCCGGACTGCCAGATCCGGAAGCGCACCGCAGAGATACTCATACAGCAGCTCATTTCCATGAAAACGTTCTTCTGTAAGCTTTCTCAAAAGCCGCCCCAGTTCTGCTTCAATCTCTTTTACAGACCGTTTCCCCAGCCACCGATCCAGCCGGTCCAGATGTTCCAAACCGGCCGGCTCCTGAAGCGGCTTTTCCATGAGCACGCAGACAAGCACGTGTTCCAGAAAAACGCCGCACATATTAAAAAACTGTTCCTCATAATCCGGGGCATATGCACGAAAAGTGCGGCGCACATACGCTTCCTCAAAAGCTCCCAGAAACCGCTGTTCCAGGGAAATATAACTCAGATACTGTTCAACGGCATCAATCCCTGTAAGCCCGTTCATGGGCAGAAGGGTGGGATAATCCAGCATCAGGAGCGTCTTCTGCGGCGAGAATCCGGGATCGTAACGGCGGAAAAATTCCGGCAGCCCCTTCTCCATTACATCTGCACAGCTTTTGCAGCCATAAGAACAAAAGCTTTTCATCACATGGTTATAGAAAACGCGCATCTTCTTCACCTTCCGGATCACCAGTTCACAGCCTTTCTGATACATCTCCTCTGCCGGAATCTCTCCCGCCGGCATGAGCGCATGCAGAAACTCCTGTTCCTGTTCCTGTTCGTATTCCCGAATGCAGTACAATACCGCTTCCATCAGTTCCTGTGCCTTTTCATAAGTAACGGATGTACTCATCCCTCCTGTGTATTTTCCAGCCAGTTCTGCTGCCACCGGCAGCAGTTCCTCCATCCTGTCTTCAATCCGCCTTCCCATTTTCTACCCCCAGAATAATTCTTTCAGCATCTCCTGATACAGCTCCCTGTCCCATCTGGGCACTTCGTCGAACTGTCCGTAGATTCCTTTTCCGTCCGTCTTTTCATATCCACGGTATCCGGCTCTTACCGCCTGAGAGAAAATGGACAGGCAGGTTCCTTCCAGATAATCCAGATCCCCCTCACAGATCGTTTCAAACTGTTCTTTCATAAAATGCAGCAGCTCGTCATCGGATATTTCATCCATCATCTCATTTTTGTAATGGAAGAAGATCTCCTGCAGACGTGCCAGTGTCTTTGCATAATCGCTCTGGCTGATATAATCAGAATCACAGAATTCATAGATGATTCGCGGCAGAATTCCCTCCCCGAATTCCACCCGCCTGGTCTCACGCAGTGTCTGCTTTCGCCGTTCCATCAGCTCCTGTGCATCCTTCCGGCTGAGCGCCAGCCCATATTTCTGCGTATACTGATTGGTATTCAGGATGCCTGACAACTGCGCTTTTTCCATGACAAGCTCCATCCAGTTCTTTGTCTCCAACAAAAATCCCCCTCTCCTTATGACCGTTACCGGTTACAGCCTCTGCTTTTTCCAAAGCCGGAACTTTATTATAATTCCAGATGGATTTCATTGCAATTCTTGAATTTTTCACGATTTTGTGGTATTATAACAGTGGAAAAAATGAAAGATTACGAAATATATGAAAAACGGTGTAAAGGCTTCCCGGCTGGGGTCTTGTCCGTAGGCACTGACTTCCAAGCCTAGACAAATTGCACTTATAGCATATTCAAGGCTCCTTTTCACTATCTTTTTCGCTAAATTGCGTCCAGTGTGTCAATG
>ERZ778516.286-NODE-286-length-43588-cov-6.184067_pt1 | contig 43588 bp, 38 predicted proteins | sample MGYA00510342_ERZ778516 | MGnify/ENA primary metagenome ERZ778516 (study PRJEB29527, sample SAMN07138961) | mouse gut metagenome | material: feces | host: mouse | place: China:Nanjing | collected 2016-01-25 ...
ATCTAAACTGATATAGGCAAAAATTTAGGCTGAAATCAGATGTGATTTCAACCTACAATTTTTGTTGCCTATATCCAAAGTTCAGAAAGAACCTTTGAAGAAAGATATAGACAGGATTTTATCAATTTTAATACTGACTGGATAGTTTCTAATTTTGGATTTTTGGAAGAACACGACAAAGAAATATTTGAGAAAATTGATGAAGAAATAGAAGCGGGAGATATGATATTTTTTGTTGTTGAAAATGATGTAGCACTGGCCACATGTATGACAATACCAATGGAAGGAACAACATGGGAAATTATTTTGTATTTCCATGATGCAGCTTTTATGGCACAGCTATTGCAAAACAAAGTTCAGAGAAGTTTTTTACAAACTTATGATGTTATACATACTCTGTTTTGATTGAAAATAAAATATGGAAATGATATAATCAAAGTCATAAGTTGGAATATAAAAAGGAGACAAATATGATACTTGAAACAGAAAGACTGTATTTACGGGAAATGAAACAGTCTGACTTTAACTCTTTATGTAAAATAATGCAGGATAAAGAAACGATGTATGCTTATGAAGGAGCATTTAGTGATACAGAAGTACAGGAATGGCTTGACAGACAAATTTTTCGCTATCAAAAATGGGGATTTGGTCTATGGGCGGTAATTCGAAAAGAAACAGATGAAATGATTGGACAGTGCGGACTTACAATGCAGCCTTGGAAAGACAGGGAGGTACTTGAGATAGGATATCTTTTTCAACGCCTGTTTTGGCATAAAGGATATGCTGTGGAAGCAGCGAAAGCGTGTAAGAAGTATGCTTTTGAAGTATTAAATGCAGATGAGGTTTGTTCTATCATTAGAGATACAAATACAGCTTCTCAAAATGTAGCAATCAGAAATGGTATGATTGCAGTGGATAGCTGGACAAAGCATTATCGGGGTGTGGACATGCCGCATTATCGCTATGTGGTTTCTCGCATATGATTGGTTTGACAATTTGAAAAACCAGATTTAATTTGTTGGCATAGTGGAAAGTATTATCTAGTATTTTTGGATATAATAGAATGGGACCTAAAATTGTAAAGGCCATGAATCATACAATTGAATACATGATAGAGCAAAATCTGATTTTTATTATAAATAAGAAAATGCACATAAAGGAGGTTTAGAGAATGGCTGGAGAAACACAGATTAACAGAGAATTAATAGATAATAATACAACGATAATTAATCCGTCAATTCAGCAAAATAATAATGCAACAGTAATGAATCCGTTAATTCAGCAAAATAACAGTGCAACAGTAATGAATCCGTCAATAACAGATTCCAGTGAAATACAAGCTGGACAAATCTTATATGGAAAATATGTTGTTGTTGAAAAAATGGAGGTGGTAACAGGAGAAGCAGATTTGTATGTATGTGAATACAACAATGTGCAGTATGTTGCAAAGATATATAGAAGAAGAGTCGCAATTAAACCGGAAATTTCGCAAAAACTCATGAATATGAATTCCCGATATATTGCGCGCATTTATGAGACGGGAGAAATCAATGGATTTCCAATGGAGATACTTCCATACTATAAATTTGGAAGCTTACAGGGAAAAAGGTATGATTATCAGCAGCTTAAGGAATATATCATTCCCAGTTTAAATGAGGGGTTAAAAGTATTGCATGACAATGGAATTCTTCATAAAGACTTAAAGCCTTCGAATATTATGATTGCTGATAATCATAAAGATGTAGCGATTATAGATTTTGGAATCAGTTCAGTAAGAGAGGATAATAATACAATCATTGTTACAAGAACGGGCATGACACCGGAATACTCTGCGCCTGAAACTTTTCGAAATTTGTTTTTGGAAGAATCGGACTATTATTCATTAGGAATGACATTATACGAACTGTTCTGTGGATATACACCTTATAATAATATGGATTCTGAAGCAATCGAACAGTATAGTCTGGTACAAAGAATTCCTTTTCCAGCAGAAATGCCAGAAGATTTGCAAAATCTTATTGCTGCATGTACATATTATGATATTACAAACAGAAAAAATAAATCGAATCCAAATAGAAGATGGACATATGAAGAAGTAAAGAAATGGTGCAATGGAATAGAACAAATTATTCCGGGTGAGGGTATTGGAAATATAAGGACTGGCAATATAAATCCATATACATTTATGGGTGAAACATATGTAGAGATTGCGGAACTTGTCAGAGCATTGGCGGTTCATTGGGACGAAGGAAAAAAACACCTCTTTAGAGGAATTTTGTCTGGATTTTTTAGAAACTTCAATCCTGAATTAGCAGGATATTGCATGGATGCTGAGGAAGAAGCAACTCGCATGAATGGTAAAGATGATGTAATATTTTGCAAATTGTTATATAAACTCAGCTTGAATTCAACAGATTTTTACTGGAAGGGTCGTGTGTATCAGAGCTTGCCGGCATTAGGAAGAGAGTTGTTGGAAAATCTATGGAAAGATGATACAAGAAGCGATTCATATTATTATACAATCTTGAGTGAAAATATACTTTCAAATTATGTATTGTCAAGACTAAATAGAAATGAAATATTGGAAAATGCAGTAAAAGGTTTGGAAGATGAGTATAAAATAGCAGATACATGGCAGGAAAGAAAGAAAACGCTCTATCTAATGGCATATCTGTTATCTGGACAAAAGATTATGTACATGCAGGGAAGAGAATTTAAAACTGTACAAGAACTTGCAGATTATATGAAGGAGCTTCTGGAAGAATCATGCGATAAGTTTGAAGGTTTTTGTCATAATTTGATAGATTATGATAACAATTTGGATGTGCAGTTGGAAAGCTGGCTGTTGGCTATTGGAAAAAAACAGGAGTTGGAAAGCTGGAGAAATTTACTTAAGAATTAGGAAATGAAGGAGTAATGTATAAATGTTATTAAATTTAGTCTATATTTTAGCTATTGGATTTATATGTATTGCATATCCAATATTTGTTTTTATCTCAATATGGTCTATGCCGATATATGTTATTATTGCGTATTTTATATGGGTATTCGTTACAATTGGCTGGATTTATTTTAGTGGAAAAATAAAGATATCAGAATATATAACGCCTACGGTGATTTTTTTGATTATATTTACCATGATATGGAAATATAGTTTTGATAATGGCCAAGGAAATGAATATATGGATGATGAATTTTTGATACTTTTTGCACCCGCACTTAATACACCAGCATTTTGTTTTATTGGTTCTAAATTAGGAGCGCTCAGAATTAAAAGAATAGAGAAAAAACTGATTATATGGGCAAGGAAGCTGAATGATTATTATAAAGATAAGATACAGAAGATAGATAAAATAATCATTAAAATTGAAGAAGAATATTTCAAAGAAAAAAGTGTGGAAAATTTATTATGCCTGATAGATTTTTGTACAGAAGGAAAACTGCAGGAAGATTTTAAACCGAAAATAGAGAGCACAAGTGAACGCATTATTTCGGAAATCAGCACTCTGATAATTAAATATTCTCTTGAAATAGATACAAGAAATAAAACAATAGAAAAGATTCTGACTGAAGCAAATGTTTTGAAAGAGAAATATATACAATACATATATAAGGAAAAGGATATAAAGATAGGTATGTATAAGCAAATAAAAAAGGAATATAAAGAGCTTAAACCCGAATGATAGGGATATAGTTATAAGTACAAATAAAATATGAAAATTATGGTTTAAATCATTAAAAAATGAGGTGATATAAGGTGAGCGGACCAAAATCAACAAGATATACAATAACATCAAGGCAGAGAAGAGTATTGACAGAGAAAAGGGAAAGAGATAGAAAACATCGAAGAGAATCGAATAACAAAAGAGATAGAAAACATCGAGGAATATCAGATGAGGAAAGGGAAAAAGAGCAGCAAAGAGCATTAGCTGAGGAAAGGGAAAGAGAAAGAAAAAGAAAAATACAACAAGAGAAAGAGAAGATAAAGCAGTTAAAAACAGAACTGACAGAGTTGAATAATGATTTAAAGGAGTCTGTCAAGATTGTAGATTTGCTGGTAGAAAGAACTGATACAGGTAAAGAAGTACAAACACGGATGAGACATGTAATAGAGGAAATGAAAAAGGTTGATGGGGAAATAAATACTACAAATAAAGATTTAGAAGATTTACAAAGAATATATCGACAACTTTTTAGTACAGTAAAAAAAGTGAAAGAAATAAAAAAATTATGCGACCAGCAGAAAGGAGACATGAGTCAAAGATTAGCAGATAATATAAGTGACAGTATCTTGGCTGGAATGAATCTGAAAATAGAAGACCAGATGATTGAATCATTGTCACACATTGATGAACAGAAAAAGAAAATAAAAGAAATGCTTTCTTCGATAAATAAAATGAATATCAATTCAGAATTAATCAACAAATGTTATATGATGGAAGAGAAAGTAGATGAGATTACAGACGATAATTTTATAGATAATTTTTATGCTATGACAGTACTTCCCTTTTTGAAAGAGTGTAAAGAATATAGTGAATTATTTGAAACGTATAGAGACGAATTTGAAGAATTGGTGTCAAAGTATCAATATTATAGCGATTATTTGGAATTACCAACTGTACAGCCCGTGTTTTCTGTAAACAGGATGGAAGAATTAAGAGAAGATGTAAGCTCCTTAGAGCAACAATATGAGCAATTAGAAGAACAGAGATACATATCCGAAAGTATTGATGAAGTTATGAGAGATATCGGATATCATGTTGTTGGAAACAGAGAAGTTACGAAAAAAAGCGGAAGAAAATTTCGAAATGAATTATATCATTTTTCAGAAGGGACAGTTATTAATGTTACATATGCATCCAATGGTCAGATATCTATGGAACTTGGAGGCGTTGACAATTGTGACAGAGAGCCTGCTGAAGCAGAGTGCGATGCATTATGTGATGAAATGGTGGAATTTTGTGGTGAATTTCAGGAAATAGAAAAAAGGCTGAGAGAAAAAGGAGTTATATTAGCGGATAGAATTTCCATGCTGCCTCCGGCTAAAGAATATGCGCAGATTATTAATGTAAACGATTATAATATAAATGAAACTGTGGAAAGCTTTGAAACTGTATCCAGAAATAAATATAAAAATAAAAAACAAGTTATGAGAAAAGAGTGATAGAATGGGAAAATTTAAAATTTGTCCAATATGTCATATGCGTAACAAACCCAATATGATTGAATGTCTTGGCTGTGAAACAGATTTAACAAGTGTTCAGGTTACAGACGAAGATATGGAGAAAGAAAAAAGTCAACAACAAATAATTGAAAATTCTGCAACAGAAGAATATGTGAGAATATGCGACTGTGGTTGTGTGAATTCTGCTATTGCAAAAAAATGTAAGGAATGTGGAGAGGATATTTCAGATATTGCGCCTGTGAGAAATGAGCAGAACAATGAGTGCAAATACGTTATGGCATCTTTAGATGGAGTGTATGTATTTGAGCTGAAAAATGGCAAAAATATTGTAGGAAGAGAAAATGGGATGCAGGAATATCTTAAAGATAAGTCATATGTAAGCAGAAAACATGCCAGACTTATTATGGATAATGGAAAGATATATATAGAAAATCTTAGTGGAACAAATTGTACATTTGTTAACAATAAAAAAATCGTTGAAAAAACAGAGCTGAAAATTTCTGATGAAGTTGGTTTAGGCGGCAATGAGATAGATGGAAAAAGACAGGACGAAGCAGCATATTTTACATTGAGGAAGATAGGATGTATGTAGCGAGAATTTTATATCCGGTAACTGTATTGGGACCGGGAAAACGAATTGGAATATGGTTTGCAGGCTGCAAACACAAATGCAGTGGCTGCAGTAATCCGGAATTATGGAATATGGATAAAAAATATTATGTGACAGTACAACAAGTAACTCAGCTTATCAGAAAAATTGCTGATAAGCGTAGAATTGATGGTTTTACTCTTACAGGCGGCGAGCCGATGGAACAGGCAGAGGATATAGTAAAACTGTTGGAACAGGTAAAAGATATTTCAGATGACGTATTACTATATACAGGTTATGAGATAGACGAATTAATATTAGATAGGCAAAGAAAATTATTGAATAAAGTGTCTGTATTAATTGATGGAAGATATAAGAAAGAGTTGAATGATAATTCATTTTTAAGAGGTTCGTCAAATCAGAATATACATATATTAAATGAAAAATATAAACAGAAGTATCTTAATTATATAAGGAATGGTCATAATGAAATACAAAATTTTATGATAAATAATGCAGTTATATCGGTAGGCATACATAAAAAGGATTTTAAGTTATAGGAGATAAGACCATGAATAAATTTATTCCCAAATGGCAGAGGGAATTGGAAATATTTGACAAAATAAAACCAATTATTATTTTAGATGGAAATGTGCTTGATAAATATCAGTATCCCGGTGATGAAAATATGCAAAGTGGCAGTATTTTACGATTAGCTGAATATCTGCATTTCTTTTTTAAAAATGCAGGTTATCAGGATATTGTCTTTTATGACAGTATCAGAGGATTTTATAATAATTCGGAAGAGGGGTATATACAGAATTTTGCAAAATTAATTCATGCAAATGTATCAAATAATAGTATAGCTGCTGATTTTAAAGGAAGAAATGCTGTGGCAGCAGGCATAGTGAGAGAGGCTGTCGTTCAGAATCAGGAAGCGGCAGTTGTGGTTATGGATTTTGTTTCAAGATATATTACCTCGCCAGATAATATGGAACAGTCAGAGGTGGATAGTTTTACAGTATTGATGCAGGCTTCTTTAGAGGGCAAAGATATCAAAACTGAAAAAGGTGTTTTGAAAAATCTTATTGTATTGCTGGTCAATAAGGTGAATGATATACCAGCTTGGTTTTATTTAGAGAATCCCAATGTAAAAATAATTACTTTGAAAACCCCGGAGAAGGAAGAGAGAGAATTATTGGTAAAAGGCGATAATTTTCCGACTTTTTTTGCAGGTGATATTTATGTTAATGAATGTAATTATTATCAGGAAAATCCAAATGAATTGTCTAAAATTCAAGACAGATTTATTGCATTAACAGAAGGATTTAGTTTTACGGAATTGAATGGTTTGAGGAGATTATGCAAAAATGAGCGAATTCATATAAAGGATATGTGTGATGTCGTTGAACTTTATAAGTATGGCATTAAAGAAAATCCGTGGAATAAATTAAGTATTTCAAAATTAAAAACGGCTGAAGATGATTTTAGAATCAGAGTAAAGGGACAAGATTATGCAGTCGTAAAAACTCTTGATATTATTAAGAGAGCTGTAACTGGAATGTCAGGCGCGCAGGCTGCTTCTTATGGGAGACCAAAAGGAGTGTTGTTTTTTGCAGGACCTACTGGAACTGGTAAGACAGAGACAGCAAAAACATTGGCGGAAAAATTATTTGGAGATGAAAAGTGTTGTATTCGATTTGATATGAGTGAATATGGACAATCCCACAGTGACCAAAAGCTGCTTGGGGCACCTCCAGGATATGTGGGATATGAAGCCGGTGGACAATTAACAAATGCTGTGAAGAATAATCCGTTTTCTATTTTGCTGTTTGATGAAATTGAAAAAGCACATCCATCCATTTTGGATAAATTTCTTCAAATATTAGAGGACGGAAGAATGACGGACGGACAGGGAAATACAGTATATTTTTCTGAAACGATTATTATATTTACCAGTAATCTGGGAATATATCAGACAACATCAACAGGTGAGCGTAAACAAGTGGTAACATCAGATTTGGAATATGATGAAGTTCAAAGGAAAGTAAGGGAGGGTATAGAACATTATTTTAAGCTTGAGTTAGGAAGACCGGAGATTTTGAACAGAATAGGGGAAAATATAGTTGTATTTGATTTTATTCGGGAAGATGTGGCAAATGAAATATTGACTGCACAAATAAAACGAATATGTAGTAATTTGAAGGTTGATAAAAATATTTGTCTGGTAATATCGGATATGGCACATGAAAAACTGTTAAAAAAAGCCATTGGAAATCTGGATAATGGCGGGCGTGGTATTGGAAATATTGTTGAGAGTATGTTGGTAAATCCGTTGTCAAGATATATGTTTGATAATGAAATTTTTTCTGATAAAGAAATTATAATTAGTGATATAGATATATCTGAAAGAATAACCAGGTTGGTTTGCAGTGTAGGTGATTAAGTGAAGGTATTTGTTTATTCTGAAAAAGGAAAAATGAAAAAAAGATGTGAAGATTCTGCTGTTGTTGCTGGAGAGATAATTTCAGATGCTTATTTTGAATGTGAAGTGGATAATACATCATGTATTGTGGCATTGGCAGACGGTGTTGGTGGAAACGCCGGTGGAGATTGCGCAAGCAAGTATGTTTTAAGTGAACTTAAAAATATATCTATGAGTGATATTTCCTGTGTTGATTTGAAAAATTGTATTGTGGAAATGAATGAAAAGCTGTTGCAGTATGGGTTCAATACAACTGATAAGAAAAATATGGCAACAACCATGACAGGATTGATGTTTACAGAGAATAAGGAATTTGTGTTTCATATTGGAAATACAAGGTTATATATGCTTCAGGGAAGTTATTTGAAGCAAATAACGCAAGACCAGACTATTTATCAGTGGTTCGTAAATCAGGGACAGATTGAAAGTGCACAAAGCTGTAATAGGAATGAAATTACATATTGTATGGGCGGTGGTGATAAAAAGTTTATTAATGGACTGCAAGTCAAGGAGTATACTAATTTAAAGCAGTGCGGGAGGATTTTAATGACAACAGATGGGATTCATGAGTATGTATCAATTGATGAACTTGAAGAATTTATGCTTGGAGATGTTTCGGAAAATAAAATACGTAAATTGACAGAAAAGGCGAATGCAAAAGGTTCTGAAGATGATAAGACAATTATTGTAATTGATAAAATGTGAAAATATGAGACAAATGCAGAAAAAAATAAAAAAGGGTTTTAGTGCAAATAACATGACAAAAGAGCAGATGAAATGTTCTGTATTTTATGATTGAAAAGGAAATATGCAAATACTATAATCAAATCCATAAACTGGAATTAATAAAAAAGAGATTGATACAGGTCATGAATACTTAAATTTTTCCAAAAAATATTTATAATGGCTGATTTGAAGTGTAACTTGAAATTTGCGGACAAGATAAAATAATTATTAAATATAGGATTGTAAAATATAAACTATAATATTGGAGGATTTTTTATGGGGAAAGAACTTTTAGAAATGAGCTTGGAAGAATTATGGCAATTGTTTCCTATATTTTTAACAGAACACAATACTTTTTGGAGTGAGTGGTTTCAAGATGAAAAAAGTATTCTTGAAAAAATACTGCCTCAAAATCAGATAGCAAGAATAAGTCATGTGGGAAGTACGTTCATTACTAATATATGGGCAAAACCTATTGTTGACATTCTTATGGAAATATCTGTTCATTGTCGTATAGAGGAGATAAATTCAATTCTGATTAAGAATGGATATACTTGTATGAGTCAAAGCAAAGACAGAATCTCTTATAATAAAGGATATACAAAAAATGGTTTTGCCAAGAAGGTATTTCATTTACATTTAAGGTATACAGGCGACAATGATGAATTGTATTTCAGGGATTATCTTGTGGAACATAAAGAAATTGCTTTTGAATATGAAAAATTAAAGCTGGAATTATGGAAGAAATATGAGCATAACCGTGATGCATATACAAATGCAAAAACAGAATTTGTTGCCAGGTACACACAAGAGGCAAAAAGAATATATGGAAATAAATATTGTTGAATTTTGACTGTCCCGTTGAAAAGAGGGGATTATTTTTTGATATGTTTATTTATAAGTATAAATTATGTAATGATTAGTGGAGGTGATTTGTTTGACAGATAATCATTCGGCATTTGATTCTGGAGAATATGACAGAAAAATCTTGCAGACCATTCCATATTATCAGGAATTTTATAAAAATGTTATAGATTTGATTAAAGTACATAAAGCAGAAGATTTAGCATGGCTGGATGTAGGATGTGGAACTGGAAAAATGGCAGAACTGGCATTTTCTGATATGGATATCAAAAGATTTGTATTTGTTGATTCATCAGAAAATATGATAAAAATGGCAAAACAGCGATTTAATAATATAAAATCAGAATTTAATGTCTGCAATATTTTGGATATGCCATATATGGAGGAATTTGATGTTGTTACAGCTATTCAGGTGAATCATTATTTTCATAAGCAGCAGAAAATAGATGTATTGAAAAAATATTATTCCGCATTAAAATACAAAGGAATTTATATTGGTTTTGAGAATTTTATGCCCTATACCGAGTATGGAGTCCGACTTGGATTAGAAAGGTGGAAGTCTTATCAATTATGTCAGGGAAAGAATTTTGAAGAATGTCAGAAACATATAAGCAGATTTGGTATTGAGTATTTTCCAATTACAATATCCGAACATTTAGAAATTCTGAATTTAGCTGGATTTAAGGCGGCAGAGATATTATGGGTGTCAAATTTGCAGGTGGGTGTATATGGAATAAAGTGTTAGTGCGAGAACAGAAGGTTTTGCCTAATCAGTAAAATTGTAGTATTAGTTGGAAGCATCAGAAAAAATGGAAATACAGATTTATTAACAAGAGTCTTTATTGATAGCGCAAGAAAAAATAATGATGTTGAAGTGGTTTTTGTCGCAGATTATAAAGTTTATCCATATATTGGCTGTAATACTTGTTTTTACAAGGGAGAATCGTAGGTGTTTTCAAAAGGATATTATTGAATTGAAATGGAATAGCAAATAACGAAAAAAATAGAAGGAACAATTGGAGGAATAACAATGACAAAACAAGAGCTGGCCACAAGAATATGGGCAACTGCAAATGAGCTCAGAAAAAACATTAAAGCAAGTGAGTATAAGGATTATATTCTTGGATTTATGTTTTACAAGTATCTTTCAGATAAACAGCTTGATTATTTAAAAGAACTTGGTGTAGAACCAGAAGAATTAATAGAGATAGATGAAGAGACAATTGCTATGTTTATGGACCGTAATGGCTATTTTATAGCGTATCAGGATTTATTTTCTGTCTGGAGAGAGAAAGGGATTCATCTCGGTGCAAAAGATGTTTCAGAGGCAATTGGAAGATTTTATGATAATGTAGATACAAATTATCAGAAGTTTTTTGAAAATATTTTTTCGGTATTGGCGTCGGGACTTACAAAGCTTGGAGAAAACGCCGGTTCACGTGACAGCGCAGTGCGCAGTATTGTAGAGTTGATTTGGCAGATTCCTCCAAAGAGTAAAGATTATGATGTTCTTGGATATATTTATGAGTATTTGATTAAACAATTTTCAAGTGAGGCAAAAAAAGACGGAGCGTTTTACACACCACATGGACTGACATGTCTTATGGCAAAGATAGTGGCGGACAGACTGAAAGACAGAAAAGAAGTAAATGTATATGACCCAACGCTTGGAACTGGAGGATTGCTTTTAAATATCGGACAGGAAGTAGGAAAATTTGTGTCTGCCAGTAATATTAAATATTATGGACAGGAGCTTATTACAGAAACTTGTAATCTTGCAAAAATGAATTTATTTATGCAGGATATACGAATTCAAAACATTTTGGTCCGTAATGGAGATACTTTAAAAGAAGATTGGCCATGTTTTGATGAAGATAGAGCATATGAACCATTTCCGGCGGATGCGGTGGTTTCAAATCCTCCTTATAGTCAGGGATGGAATTCGGAAGATTACAAATTAGATGAAAGATTTAGAAAATATGGTCTTGCGCCGCAAAAAAAGGCTGATTATGCGTTTTTACTGCATTGTCTTTATCATGTGAAAAACAAAGAAGGTATTATGGCGATTGTATTACCGCATGGCGTTTTATTCCGCGGGGCAGCAGAATATCAGATTCGAAAAAATCTTGTAGAAAAGCATAATATTGAAACAATCATCGGATTTCCGGGGAATATGTTTTTTGCAACAGGAATTCCGGTGATTGTAATGATTCTTTCAAAAGGAAGGGAAGAGAGTGATATTTTATTTATCGATGCTTCTGCATCCTATGCAAAAGAAGGAACACAGAATGTATTAAGGGAAATGGATATTCAAAAGATATTTGATACTGTAAAAGCAAGAAAAAACAGAAAGAATTTTTCAAGAGTTGTAGAATTGAATGAGATTATTGAAAATGATTATAACCTTAATATCCCAAGATATATTTCTGCAGCAGAGGATAAGGAGGCTGTTGACCCGTATTCAGTTATGACAGGAAGAATTTCAGAAAAAAGTCTTTCTGTGTATAATGAATATTGGACAGAATTTCCAAATATTAAATCTGAAATATTTGATTTGGATAATAACTATAATACTTTTAAGAGCATTGATATTAAAGATGTGGTTTTTTCGGATAAGGATGTAAAAAAATACATATCAAATATTGGTGTTATTTCAGAAACGTTTAAGGAGTATTTAATATCGTCATTAATTCGAGACAGCGCAGATAGAAAAGTTCATGATAAGATTATTGAACGATTGTTTGAGATTTATGGAGATGTGAAGCTGTTAGACAGTTATTCTGTTTTTCAGGCATTTTCAGATGAATGGGATATTGTAGATGATGATTTGGTGAGAATTCATAAGGAAGGAAAACAGATTTGTCGGGAGATAGAGGCAAATATTGTATTACAGAAGGATAATAGTACAAAAAAATATGTGGAAGTACAAAAAGGTATGAAAGGGAAAATAATTCCGATTGGTATGGTTCAGGAAGAATATTTTAAATCAGAGTTGGACGAGCTTGAAAGTTTAAATAATGAAAGTGCTTTATTAGAAAGTGAAATAGATGATTTATGGAATGAGTTAGAAGACGATACAAAGTCCGGGTTGTCAAAGGATGACAGTGATGATAATTGTAAAATGGATAATAAGAAGATTAGCGATGAGGTAAGAATGATTCTTTCAAAATTGTCATTTCCAGAAACAGAAATTTTAGAAGAGTACCTTAAATTAACGAAAAAGCAGGATAAAATTGATTTCATTAATGTTCATACGGGAATTGTATGGAAGCAGATGAAATGTAATAAAGATACGACTTATGGGGCGGCAGCGGTAAGAGGATATATAGAAATTTTAAAGCTGAGTCATGAATTTGATACAGACACGGAAGAGGGTAAGATAGTTACTATAAAGAAAAAAATGGAACAAAAGGGGGTAATTAATAAAGCAATTAAAAATTTATCTCAGGAGCTTGAGGATAAAGCGGTTGAGAAGATTATCCATTTAACGGATAAAGAAGTGGATAATATGCTTATTAAGAAATGGATTTATCCGGTAATGGCTCATATTGATGAGGATGTAAAACAGGTAATGATGAGGCTTGTAAAGGGGCTTGAAGAATTGAAAGAGAAATATAAATATCCGATGCCGGAGATTGATGAAGAAATTGATAAAGTTAATTCGGATTTATGTGCTATGCTTGATGAATTGTGTGGAAGTTCCGTTGATATGGAAGCGATTGATATTTTCAGAAAGGGGCTGTTGTAATGGAAAAGAGGAATGTTCCAGAGATACAATTTGAAGGTTTTACTGATGATTGGGAACAGTATAAGATGGGTGATATAGTAGATGTATGTAGTGGAAGAGATTATAAACACTTGTCTGAGGGAGATATTCCAGTATATGGAACAGGTGGATATATGTTGAGTGTAAACAAAGCATTATCTTATGATAGGGATGCAGTAGGGATTGGGCGTAAAGGAACAATTGATAAACCTTATATTTTGCGTGCACCATTTTGGACAGTAGATACTTTATTTTATGTACTTCCAAGAGATTATGAAAATATAGATTTTACATTTGATATTTTTCAAACAATAGATTGGAGAAAAAAGGATGAATCAACTGGAGTGCCAAGTTTGTCTAAAGAGGCTATAAATGAAATAGAAATTATGATTCCGTCATCAGAAGAGCAAAAAAAGATAGGGGCATATTTCAAACAATTTGACTATCTTATTACTTTTCATCAGCGAAAGTATGAAAAACTCAAACTTTTTAAAGAAGCAATGCTTGATAAAATGTTTCCTAAAAATGGTCAAAAAGTTCCAGAGATAAGATTTAAAGGTTTTACTGATGATTGGGAAGAACATAAATTTTCGGATATTACATTTTTAGCTGGAGAGAAGAACAAAAATAATCTTCGATATGAGAGTTATTCCATTTCAAATGAAAAAGGATTTGTTCCTCAAAATGAACAATTTGAAAATGGTGGAACGATGAAAGATGCAAACAAAAGAATGTATTATATCGTAAAACCTAATTCATTTGCATATAATCCAGCTAGGATAAATATAGGTTCTATCGGATATTCAAATTTATCAAAAAAAGTAATAGTTAGTTCACTTTATGAGGTTTTTCAAACTGTTGAAGATGTTGATGATAGATTTTTATGGCATTGGTTTAAAACTAATACATTCCAGAAAATGATAGAACAACTTCAAGAAGGTGGAGTAAGATTATATTTTTACTATGACAAACTTTGTATGGGAACAATTATGATGCCAGTATTGTCCGAACAGAAGAAAATTGGTGAGTATTTGGATAATCTTGATAACCTTATAACCCTTCATCAGCGTAAATATGAGAAACTAAAGCTTTTTAAAGAAGCAATGCTCAATAAAATGTTTATATAGGAGGACTTACATGCCATTATCATATGCAGGTAAAAACGGAGAATTAAACTTTGAAAAAGATTTTATAGATACCTTGAAAAAAAGAGGCTGGAGCAATGAAGTTTTATACCACAAGACAATTCCAGAACTAATTGAAAACTGGAAAAATATCATATTTGAGAGAAATCGTACAGAATTAAACAACGTTCCCCTTTCTGAATCAGAAATGGACCGTCTTATGGATACTGTACGTGAACAGGCCAATTCACCAGTAAAATCGAATATTTTTATCACTGGAGAAACCGTTCCCATAAGACGGGATGGGGATTCGCCTGATAAAAGAAAGGCGGGGCAAGATGTCTTTCTGAATCTTTTTTCTCCAAACGAAATAGCTGGCGGAACATCAAAGTATCAAATTGCAGAACAGGTTGTATTTAATCTTGAACAGGACACCCGAAACAGAAGAGGCGACATAACTCTTTTAATTAACGGTATGCCGGTTATTCATATTGAATTAAAAGCAAGCGGAGTAGATATATCCGAAGCTTCAAACCAAATAAAGAAATATATCCAGGAGAGAAAATTTCAGGGATTTATGAGTCTTGTGCAGGTATTTTGGGCAATTACACCGGAAGATGCCTTATATTTCGCAAATCCCGGAACCGCAGATAAAATGAATCCGTCCTTCTTTTTTCATTGGGCAGACAAAAACAATCATATTATTCGTGGCTGGAGGGAAATCATAGATGGTGAATTCAGAATTTTATCCATTCCTGAAGCGCATCAAATGATAGGATATTATTGTATTGCCGATAAACAAAAGGATATATTAAAGGTTTGCCGCAGCTATCAATATACCGCAATTCGGGCAATTGTGAACCGTGTTGCGAAACAGAAGTGGGGAGACCACAACCAGCTTGGAGGTTTTGTATGGTGTACAACCGGTGGTGGAAAGACTATGACATCTTTTAAAGCCGGACAACTTATAATAGATAGAAAATATGCAGACAAAGTTGTTTTTCTGGTTGACAGAAAATCTTTGGATAATCAGTCAAGTAAGGAATACGACTCTTTTGCGCCGGTTGGCAGAGAGGTAGTAAAAACAAAAAGTGCGTCTGATTTGTTTAATAAATTGGTAAGCTCAAAGTCCGGCAATGAAATGTTATTGACTTCTATTCAAAAAATATCAAATATTACAGATGAAAAAGAAGCAAAGCGTAAAGATGAGCTGGAAATAATAAAAAGAAAGAGAATTGTATTTATTGTAGACGAGGCGCATCGTTCTCAGTTTGGCGAAATGCATCAGAATGTAAAACACACCTTTTATAATGCTCTTTTTGTTGGATTTACAGGTACACCGATATTTCCTGAAAATATGCGTGAAGGTGAAATGACAACGGAGTCTGTATTTGGCAGATGTCTCGCGGTATATTCTCTCGCAACTGGTATTCGTGATGGAAATGTATTAGGATTTTATCCGAAAGGAGTAAAGACATATGATGATATAACTCTTCGAACAAATATTGCGAAGCGTGAGAGTAATTCAAAGTCTATGGAAGATGCAAAAAAAGACCCTCAAAAATGGAAAATATATCGATATTTCACAGAAAAAGCTCCTATGGCAACAGAATATGATGAAAGAGGAAATATAAAAAAGGATAAAAACGGACGAAATTTAAAAGGAATCGAGGATTATTTACCATCAGACCAATATAATAAAGATGAACACAGACAAGAGGTTGTAAAAGATATTATCAGTAATTTTGATTCGATTGCAAATGGTGAAAATGGAACTTTGTTTCATGCTATTTTAGCAACATCGTCAATATTGGAAGCCTATAAATACTGGAAATTATTTCGAGATATAAAACCAGAGTTACATGTGACTGCGCTTTTTGATGCAAATGTCGATACAAATTCAGGTGAAGAATTTGCAAAAGAAGAAGCATTAATTAAAATTGTAGAAAATTATGCAGAAACGTTTGATTTGGACCTTAACTGGAAAACAGATTCAAAATGTGTGAAATTTAAAGAGGATTTAATTGCAAGATTATCTCATTCAGAACCATATACAAAAATAGGAAATAATCATGACAAGTGTCTGGATATTGTGATAGTAGTAGACCAGTTACTGACCGGTTTTGATTCGCAATATGTGAATGTACTATATCTCGATAAAGTGCTGGAAAATGATAATTTAATTCAGGCAATATCAAGGACCAATCGAGTTTATGACAATAATGAAAAGCCTTTGGGAATGGTAAAATTTTTCCGGAAAATTTATACAATGAAAAGAAATTTGAATGAAGCGCTTAAACTATATTGTCAGGGTGATTACGCAAATGTACAGGTAGATGACCTTGATGAAAATATAAAAACGCTTAATAAAACTTATAAAAATATTTCTGATATTTTTGCAGTTGATTGTATAGAAAATTTTGAACAGTTACCAAAATCAGATGAAAACAGACAGAAATTCAGAAAAGAATTTTATCGGTTGAAAAGTACATTAAGAACCGCAATGCTGCAGGGATTAAAGTGGGATAATGAATTTGGCAAGGCATTGGGTTTTGATGAAAGAATATATCGTATTTTAACCAAAAGATATCAGGATTTACCATCCAATGGCGGCGGTGGAGGCGGCAGAAAAAAGCCGGGATTTGATATGCCGACGAATTTGTCAACAATAGAGATGGATAAAATTGATGCGGAATATCTGGAAGCTCAATTTAAAGTAGTGACATTGAAGGATATCAGCACACAGGAAGACCAGCTTATCAGGCAGGCAAAAGCAATTGAAGAAATCAAAAAAAATATTGGTGTTTTACCGGCCAGAAAACAAAAATATGCCAGACAGGTTCTTGATGATGTGAAAAGCGGAATACTTATTGTAGAAGAAGGAAAGACCTTTTTGACTTATATACAGGAATATTCTGATAGGGCAATTAAAAAAATGATAAAGGATTTTGTTGGAAACTTTGGAATTGACGCGGAGGCTTTTTATCATTTATATATAAATACAATTGATGGAAAAGTTGACACAATAAAGCTGGAAGAGATAGAAAAAACTGCGGATATTCATAAGGCAAAGGAGTATTTTGATATTAAGAGCATATTAAGTGTAAGAGGTAAATTACATACAGAGCTTAAAACGTTTGTGGAAGAGCAAAAAGCGGAACCATTGGATTAAAGTGGAGAAAGTATATAGGATTGGATATTTTTATAATATCTAAATAAAAATACGAGAGAGGATATTTTATATGGGTGTATCTTTAAATTTACAACTGTCAAGTGAGCAGCAGTTATTTATAGACAAGGCATTACAGGGACATAATATTCTTGTAGATGCTTGTATTGGCAGCGGGAAAACCACAGCGATTCAAAATTTATGTAATAAATTTTCAAATACGAAAAAAATCCTGTATTTGACATATAATAGGCTTCTGAAAGTAGATGCAAAGTCCAAAATAAAGAAGAAAAATGTGACAGTAACAAATTATCATGGATTTGCGTATATGAGTTTGAAAAAAATTAATGTATCAGCAGGGATTCCGGAACTTATACAAACCTTTATTCAAAAGAAACCACCTGTTGGCGAATATGACGTATTAATTATTGATGAGTATCAGGATATCGAACAGGAATTAGCGGAACTGTTGCAGTTAATAAAAAATTGTAATCCAAATATGCAGATAATTGCAGTTGGAGATATGGAGCAGAAAATATATGATAAAACAACATTAAATGTAGAATTATTTATGAAAGAATTTCTTGAAGAATACCTGACTTTAAGATTTACTCAATGTTTTCGTTTGTCAGATGGACTGGCGTCTATGCTTGGAAGAGTGTGGAAGAAAGAAATAAAAGGAGTAAACGACAGTTGTAAGGTGGAAGAAATGACAAAAGAAAAAGTTGTATCATTTTTGGCAGAGCAGAATCCGGCAGATATTTTGTGTCTGGGAGCAAGAACAGGAATAATGGCTGATACACTGAATAGCTTAGAGGAAAGATATTCTCATAAATTTAATAAGAAGACAGTATATGCTACGATATTAGATAATGATTCCATGGGAAAAACACAGCCAAAAGAAGATTCTGCAATTTTTACTACCTATGACAGCAGTAAAGGATTGGAAAGAAAAATCTGCGTTGTGTTTGATTTTACCGAAAGCTATTGGCAAATAAGGGTATCAAAACCACAGCAATCATATATTATTTTAAGAAATATTTTTTGTGTTGCAGCCAGCAGAGGAAAAAGCCGTATTATTTTTGTAAAACCGGAAGATACTATGTTGTCTGAAAGAACTCTTTCAACATTTGTAGAAACGAACCAGAAATTTCATAATATAGGTATACGTGAAATGTTTGAGTTTAAGTATAAAGAAGATGTGGAGAAATGTTTTTCGCAGTTAAAAATACACAGGTTGCCACAACCGGACAATTCTCCAATAGATATAAAAAGTACAGATGATTTAATAGATTTATCGCCTTGTATCGGAATATATCAGGAGGCAGTCTTTTTTGGGAACTATCAAATAGATGCGGATATAAAATTAAGACTTCTTCTGAATCCTGAATTAGCCGGATTATATACAAAAGAAGTACGAGACAGTTCATTAGATGAAAAAATATTGTTTTTAACTTCACTTGAAACCAGACAGAACAGATACATAACACAAGTGATAACTCCATTGATGAATGAAGAACAAAGTGAATTGATAAAAGCTCGATTAAAAACAAAGTTGAATATAGACGAAAATGCACAGGTCGAATGTCAGATTGACTTTTCAAATGAGGAAAACGGAGACATCAGATTTTCAGCTAGGGGATTTGCTGATGTCGTAAAGGATGATGTCGTATATGAATTAAAATTTGTATCACAATTGACACATGAGCATTTCTTACAATGCGCTGTTTATATGGTGGCAATGAATCTTAAAAAAGGTATTTTGTGGAATACAAGAGATAATACGTTATATGAGATAGAAATACCTGATAGAAAAGCTTTTATGGATAAAGTAACAAAAGCAGTAACTAAAGGAATGATAGAAAGATATTATGAACCGGATAAAAAATCACAGAAGGTGCATAAAAAATTAAAAAAAGTACATAAGGAATCATCGGAGAAAGAAATGAAAGAACATATGATAGATAAGTTTGCGGTAATTGATACTGAGACAAACTGGAATGATGAAGTAATGTCGATAGGGATTGTAATTGCTGATTCAGAGACTAAGAAAAAAATTGATGAGATATATTATATAATTGACCCTGAATATAAAGTGGGTGGAATGTATTCAGATGAATTGAAGCTTGATAAAGAAAAAGCCCATATTATAAACAGAAAACAGGCTTTAAAAGAGATTAAAAAGTGGTTGAATACTTATCATGTGCGAAAACTTTTTGCATATAACGCATCTTTTGACAAGAGACATTTGCCGGAATATTCGGAGTATAAATGGTATGATATTATGCGTTTGGCTGCATATCGCCAGTATAATTTGGCTATACCAAGTTCTGCGGATTGTTTTAAGACTGGAAGGTTAAAGAGAGGATACGGTGTTGAGGATATACTGAAAATGCTCAGTAAAAACAAACGATACAGAGAGACGCATAATGCTGTTTTGGATGCGCAGGATGAGCTGGAGATTATTCGACTGTTGGGACATGATATAATAGAATATGATATTGCGCTTATTTAGGAATAATAGTAGTCAATTTTGAACCTCTCACGACTAAAGTCACGAGTGTTCTTGACATATCTCATATAAAACGTTAATAAAAGTGATTGAGGTATGATTAATATTCAACAGATTACAATTTTTAAGGAGATAAATTATATGCTTGAAGAAAACTTGAAACAGATATTTTTAAAATACCCTGATGTTATATATGGATTTACAAGTATTTCATACAGTTTGTATGCAAGCGAGTATAAGTCCGCCTTGGCGCTTGCAGTTCCCTATGGAGAGCAGCTCACAATTAAAAATTATACAGAAGAAAAGTTTGAAAAGGGAATTCAAGACGCAAAAAAAGCAGTAGAAGAAATTTTGGCACAAATAGAAGAAGTTCTAAATAAGTATAAAGTAAAATATTATATCCCGCCTGTGGCGCAAAGTAGTGAAGAAGAATTAATTGCTCCGTTTTCATTTAAATATGCTGCGGTTCATGCCGGATTGGGCTGGATAGGGAAAAATGATGTTGTTGTTACAGAAAAATATGGACCAAGAGTAAGATTGTCTGCAATCTTAATAGATAGTCAATTTATAGATGGACAAAGAATAACGGAAAGTAATTGTCCAGATTTATGTAAAAAGTGCGTTGAAGCCTGTCCATATCATGCATTACATAATGTGAAGTGGAAAATTGACATATTAAGAAATGATATTATTGACTATCAATTATGCAATCAAAAAAGAAGTCAGTATATTGAAAAGCATGGAAGAAAAAATGCCTGTGGTCTTTGTATGGTTGCCTGTCCGATTGGAATATCCGTTTAGATGGTTTTCAAACTTTTTATGGGCAGTCTCTTTTTGTATAACAGAACGAAACGTAAAGAGAAAGAAATATAAGTACGCAACTGACATTTGCTTTTTTGCACTTATCAAATTCTTTTATCTTCTTTTCATATGACTTATAATAGCAATAAAGGAAGGTGATTTTTATGAATATGGATACTATATCAAGATACTTACAATTGCTGCGAAAAAGCCATAATTACACACAAGAGGATTTAGCAAAAAGATTAGATATATCAAGACAGGCAGTTTCAAAATGGGAAACAGGAACAGCTATTCCAGATTTAGAGATTTTGCTGAAAATTTCCAAATTATATGACATCACAATAAATGACATATTAGAGCCGAACATACAACCACCAAAAATAACTGATTTTGAGCAAATATCTATAATTCCCGAAAAGGAACTACGGGAAATATTAAAACAGTTTGACACGAACTCTCTTGTAACAGCCTTAATGGGAGCATCGCCCGAAATAAATAGTTTGTGTGAAAGACTGTTTCCCGATATAGATTTTGAAGTGACAAGAAATAGTATTGGCAGGGTTAGAATTGAAAATGTTGAGGATATGCAGAACCAGATTGTTTCCATGATAAATTTGCTTGCTTTATTTGAAAACCATGCAAGCGTGTGATAGAGCTTGTAAATAAGGAAATTGTTTTGCATAAAGTTAATGGCGACAGAATTTTTATCCTCTGTCGTTTATTTTTTGTTCTGTTCTGGGAGCATTTATCATAATTTCAACGAGAAGCTGTTCCACAGACTTGTGAATTACGCAACGGTCTATTCGGACGGCAGGGTGGTATTTACCTTCCGCAGCGGCGTGGAAGTCGGGACAGGGATTTAAAGTCGGAAGTGGCCGGGGCATCGGGGTTGCGCCAGATGTCTTTGACCGCTTTTTCTGTGCGTGAAAATAGAGTGTACTGTGTATGGAAATTTGTGAAAAATTGAGGTGTAATTTTGATGTTGGGAATAACCAGCAAAATTGAATTTGATAATTTGTAAAGGAGAATGGATTTGAATATGAAATGGAATACAAATCTTTTGAAGTGGACAAGAGAGCCCGAAAATTATACCATAACTGAGGACAGAATAGAAATCATTACAAAACCCCATACTGATTTATGGCAAAGAACTTATTATCATTTTCGCAATGATTTTTGTGTTGAAAATTCAATATAAGAAAAAGTGTATAAAACGCTTGAAATAAAGGCTTTCGACAGGTTTGATAATTTGTCGGAAGCCTTCTTTTTTATGCCATGGAATTGGGGAACGGTTATGAAAATACGGTTTGAACCCCCTTGCAAGACAAAAGAAAGAAGTTTAAAGAGGTTATGTTTCCTTACTTAGAAACAGAAACTTGTCAAGTAATCTACTGATAAATCAGTTTTGTTTTTTAGTGAGGATAACCGCAATAGCAAATGTAATCATTTCGGTAACAAGCAGGGCTGCCCAAATATATAGCTGCATAATTGTTTTACTTTAGTATTCATAGAAAACCTCCTCAAAATTAAAAAAGTGGGATAAAATCCATTGAACCTTATCCCACTTCAACAATCACATTGATTGCAAGTCCTCTGACAATCACATAACTATATTTAACATCTTTTTATGAAAAGGTCAATCCCTATTTTTTATTCGCGGTCGGTTGGATTTGATGATTGTATTTGATTAGTCCCAGACTATTTATGTATTATTTTTCGCCATCAGGGGCAGGCGGTGTACTTGTCACAATAGAAATAAATTTTTTCAGAAGAGGGCTTTGTGAGCTCTTTTTAAAAAAGACACCATAGGACAAAGGTTCGCTGTCTTTTAAAGGAATTGCACGGATATCAGAGTTTATAAAATTCATCTGCGCAAGTACAGAGCAGCCGTAACCAGCTCTTACAAGCGTAAGAAGCACCTGCAGATTTTCACACATGTAAGTGGATTCTGGCGGAATATGCTGTGAAATCTGATTTTGCATTTCTGCAACTTTAGAAGGAATTGCATAGGAGTTGCAGACAACAATATTCTCCAAATATAATTCCTCTTTTGCAAGTTCTGCTCTGGTGGCATACAGATGTGTGGCGGGAACGATACAGCACAGAGGTATCTGGAATAATTCCTTATAGACTGTGTCGTTTTTGGTTGGGATATCATCTTGAAAACCAAACAGCAGGTCCAGTTCATCCTGATAAAAGAGATTTAAAATAGACCTGTGAGGAATCACTTTCAAAAACGGATAAAGCTGTGGCATCTCATCCCGGCAGGATTTCAGTATTCTGCAGAGCAGGTCAAGGTTGGCTTCGTTCTGGCATCCAATGGTTAAGACCTGCATATTTGTACTTTGATGGTGCCGTATTTTCTGTTCGGCAATCTTTAGCCTGCCGATGACATTTTTTGCATCTTCCAAAAAACTGATTCCGGCAGGGGTAAGGGTAACAGTCCTTGTGGTGCGGTGCAGAAGTTTTGTCCCCAGTTCGTCTTCCAGCGAGTGAATCTGTCGTGAAACAGCAGATTGGGTAATCTTTAGAATTTCGGCGGCTCTTGCAAAGTTCAGGTTCTCAGCAACCTGAATAAAACTCTTTAATTGGTCTGTATTCATGGGTTTCACCTCGATTATTGCGTTTTTGTCATTGATAATACCATATTTTCATTTCACTTTCAAGAGAAAATGTGTTTTAATAATAGTTAGCACTCAATAAGCATAAGTGCTAACATTAAGTGAAAAGGTAGGTAACAGGAATGAAATTAGGACCATCAGGGGCGGTAATATTTTACAGTTTCAAAAAGTGGAAGAAAAAATATAGCAGAGTATTGTTAGACAGTGAAAAAGAAAACAACATGAATCTATTCATTTAAAGGAGGTAAAAAATGGATACAACAGTAACAAAAACGAATCCACTTGGAACAGAACGGATTGGAAAACTGATACTTACGTTTGCTGTCCCAAGCATCATTTCCATGGTGGTCAACGCGCTTTATAACATTGTTGACCAAATCTTTATCGGGCAGGGGGTAGGGTATCTTGGCAACGGTGCTACCAATGTTGTCATGCCCATGACTGTAATCGCTATCGCATTAAGCCTGCTTATTGGTGATGGAGCTGCGGCCTACCTGAGCCTGAAGCTAGGCGAGGGGGATGAAAAGTCAGCGGCCAATGGCATAGGATGTTCCATATCGGTTATGGCAATCGTTGGCATTGTTCTCTGTGTCCTGTTTAACTTGTTTCTGGAACCTTTATGCAGGTTGTTTGGCGCCACAGAAGATATCCTGCCTTATGCGATGGATTATGGACGAATCATTTCCTATGGAATCCTGTTTTCTTCCATCGATTCCGGCATGGCGGGCATGATTCGTGCGGACGGCAGCCCGAAATACAGCATGGCAGGGCTTTTGGTAGGCTGTATTACCAACATTATCCTTGACCCAATCTTCATCTTTGTTTTCAATCTGGGTGTAAAGGGGGCGGCCTGGGCGACCATTATCGGGCAGATACTGAATGCTTTCCTGTACTTCGCTTATATCTGGAAATTTAAGAGCATTAAGCTGGATAAGGAGTGTTTTTGCATTTCAGGGAAAGTTATGGCGAAAGTCGGCAGCCTTGGCATATCCAGTTTTATCACGCAGATTGCCATTGTGCTGATTATGGCGGTTACAAATAACATACTGGTATCCTATGGCGCGCAGTCGAAATATGGCGCAGAAATCCCACTGACGACCATAGGCATTACCATGAAGGTGAATCAGATTGTCTCTGCTATTCTGCTTGGACTGGCAACAGGTGCGCAGCCTATCTGGGGCTACAATTACGGCAGTGGGCAGAAGGACAGAGTAAAGCAGACATACCGTATTATACTGACTGTATCAACAGTTATGTTAGTTCTGGCATTTTTTGTGTTCCAGTTTGCACCTATGAGTATTGTGCGGCTGTTTGGTTCCGAATCAGAGCTGTACAATGAGTTTGCGGTGAAATGTTTCCGTATCTTCCTTCTGGCGTGTCCGATTAACGGGCTGCAGATGGCAACGGGTATTTTCTTCCAGGCAATCGGAAAGCCTACCCAGGCAGCCGTCCTTTCCCTGTCCCGGCAGATTGTTTATCTGCTGCCAGCAACCTTATTGTTGCCGACGGCATTAGGCGTAGAAGGAGTGTTATGGGCAGGTCCGCTGGCAGATGTGCTGGCATTTATAACAACTCTGATTATGTTGAAATTATATTGGAAAAAAATTTAGAAGGTATCTGAACTATGCAGAGAAAATCATTACAATCCTTTCGATATTTGAAAAAACATTCACATACAGCATTGTCAAAAGGATAGCCCTTTTTGAAAATGACTGCACGATATCAAGAGAATTCAGTAACTGCCTGAAAGAAAATGCAGTATATTGAGTTCCCCTGTCTGAGTGGAACATAAGTCCATAACAATGCATAGATAATATGATGGAAAAGAAATAAAAAGTTACAGAGATACGATATTTGAGTCAAGTTAGCTTGATAAAGCGAATAGCGTATTCATAATCCACAAGCAGATAAAAATGCTTTACTACATCAATAGCTTTTTCGGTCAGCATTATTTTATGTTTGAATAATTTTTATTATATATTTTTTAACAAAAGAAGCCAATAGGCAATTTCAGACAAGCGTCTAACAAGTTGTTTTTGTTAGACAGTTTACCGAATTCTCTCTGACATGGAACATAACAGTGGTAATTGTCTATTTCGTTTTCCCTTATAAGCAATGTGATTTATTTTAAATAATTTACTGCAAGAATAGCAACGCCTAAAACGGCAAGTACAATACCCGTTGCCCGGTTCAGGGTTGCCGCACTAGCTTTGTTTGCGAATTTTGCGGCAATTCTTGCCCAAAGCAGTGTAGATGCGACGCAAAAAAACAGACACCATATATCCGGCATACCGCCAATAGCAAAATGGCTGACTGCTCCTGTAAAAGCAGTAAACGTCATGATAAATACACTTGTTCCAACGGCTGTTTTTAACTCATATCCTAAAATGCTGGTCAAAAGCAAAAGCATCATCATTCCTCCTCCTGCACCGACAAAACCGCAGATAAATCCGACGATGATACCGCTGATAATGGATTGGAGGATACGTTTTCCAGAATTAGTTGCTTCCATGGATTCTTTGGTTGTCATGACAGGTTTTACAATAAATTTGATTCCAAGCAGCAATGTCATAAATACAGAAAAGCTGCCCATTGTGGTATTTGGAACCAGACTGGCGATAAAACTTCCAACTAATGTAAACAGTAAAACAGTAGCCATCATAACCAATCCATTACGGATATCGAGGTTTTTATTTTTTCCGTAGGTATATGCGCTGACGGCACTTGCCAGAACATCGCTTGCCAATGCAATGCCGACGGCTTCATATGCCGGAAGCCCTAAAAAGGTGATTAACATTGGGCTGATGACAGCAGCAGCACTCATGCCTGCAAAACCAGTTCCAAGTCCGGCGCCTATGCCGGCAATAAAACAAATAATAAATTGAAACATAGTTGTTTCCTCCTTGTAAAATGAAAGATTTATCTGTGCAATTGTTAATTAAGTATCTGTGAAAGAACAAAGTCTTGTGTTAAGGACAGAATTGATAAATTGGATAGAAAGGGTTTCCATCTGTCTGGCAGGAATTGCCATATTATTTTTAATCCACTGAAGCAGGATGTTCACGGTACCGCCCAGAATAAAGTCAAAGTATAAATCAGACATTTCTTCTGTAAGGTCTGGTATGTTTGCAAGCATGGTTTCAATCAACTGCGGACGGAATGATGAGATGATTCCCTGTAAAAATCGTGTTTCGGCGGGATTTTTGGCAAGCATTCGAGTAAAATCCCTGTTTGTTGCAATGATATTTAAGCTGTTTGCTATCAGCTTTTCCACAGAAAAATGCTCCAGACAGTTTTGTCTTATGGTTTCACCGGCTTCTTCCATAATAGATAGTTCTATTTTATAGAACAAATCTGGGACGTCATCGTAATATTTGTAGAAAGTCCCCCTGTTTACATCTGCCAGTCTGCAGATGTCTGTCACGGTAATGTTTTTCAGATCTTTTGTTTCCAATAATTCAAAAAGTGCGGAGCGGATTACCTGCAGGCTGTATTTTGTTCGCCTGTCCAAATGTAAATTTTTCATAAATTCCTCTTTTCTTATACAATTTGTGTATAGAGTGTTCAAGAACAGTCAAATCACCTGTTTTCTGATGATTGATTTTCTTTCTATGTGTATTATAATATATCGTGTTAAAAAAATCAACAGTTGTTTATTAAAAGACAGTTGAACAGTAAAAGAAAGAGAGGATTTCGGATGAAAAAGATAGCAGATTTTATTGTTGACAAACGAAAATACGTTATGATGTTGTACTTGATAATTTTGGTTCTAAGTGCTGTGGGCATGCTTCATGTAAATGTCAATTATGACATGTCCAAATATCTTCCAAAGGATTCTTCTACGAAGCTTGGAATGGAAAAGATGAGCAGTGAATATGGGGATCTGGCGAGCATTACTGTTATGTTTGACGGTTTGGATGAGTCGGAACAGTTACGTATGAAGGAGGATCTAGCATCGATTTCGAATGTGAAAAGCGTAGTATATCTTCAGGAGGATGAAACCTATCAAAAGGATGGCCATTCCAAATATATGATAGCAGTTTCGGCAGGTACTTATTCTAAAGAAGCAGGAGAAACCCTGAAGGAAATCAAAGACAGATATCAGGATTATGATATCGCAGTCAGTGGCGCTGTTGTGGATAATGACCTGTTGATAAGAACTCTGGCGGATGAGATACCTGTCATTGCAGTAATTGTAGTTATTATTATTTTTATGATTTTATTTCTGCTCTGCGATTCATGGATTGAGCCGTTTCTTTTTATGGGATGCATTGGAGTTGCTATTTTAATCAATATGGGAACCAATACATTGCTGCCGTCGGTATCTTTTATGACCTTTGCAGTTGGGGCGCTGCTTCAGTTAGGCTTGTCTATGGATTATTCTATTATGCTGATAAATCGTTACAATCAGGAAAAGCTGGAGAATCCAACTCCTGCAGTAGCAATGAAAAAAGCGCTGTTCCATGCGTTTGGAGCAATTACAAGCAGTTCAGTAACAACAATTGTTGGGCTTCTTGCTCTTGTATTTATGAGTTTTAAAATTGGGCAGGATATGGGGATTGTTCTTGCTAAGGGTGTATTTATCAGCCTGATTTGTATTTTTACTATTTTGCCGGGTTTGGTGATTATTTTTGATAAGCTGATTATGAAAACGCACAAGAAATCCCTGAACTTTAAGGTAGATTTTTTAATGAGGGCTGTTACAAAAGCAAGATTCGTTTTAATCCCAGTTGTTGCAGTTGTCATAATTTTTGCCGTCACATTAAAAGGGGGACTGGGAATCGGCTATGTCAAAACATTTGATAATGAAGACCAGAAGAAGATAGAAAACGTATTTGGCATAGATAATCAGGTTGTGCTGCTTTATGATCGTTCGGAGGAACCAGAAAAGCTTGCAGAATATATCCGTTGGCTGGAAGGACAGGAGAATGTCAATTCTGTACAGGACTATTCCAATACTATTGGTAAGGAATATACATATAAAGAGTTGGCTGAAGACATGGATATGACGGAAGCACAGGCAAAAATGATGTATCAGATGTACCAGGAAAGCAAAAATGGTTCTACATATGAAAAAATTACGATGTATGACTTGATTTGTTACCTTGCGGAAGATGTTGCAGGGAATCCTGCCTATGCGGAGTTTATGACAGAGGAACAGATTGCACAGATTCAAGATGCAAAAAAAGAATTAGAAGACGGAAAAATTAAAATGGCAGATGCCGAGCAGAAAATCAAAGATGGTGAAAAAGAATTGTCGGATGGAGAAGCTGAGCTTTTAGACGGAGAGGCAGAGATTGTCAAAAACGAGCAGATTTTGAATGAAAGCGAGAAGGAGCTTGCAGATGGAGAGGCAAAAATAGCAGAGAGTGAAAAGCAGATATCAGATGGAGAAATGCAGATTGCAGCGGCCGAAGCTGACCTTGCAGAAAATGAGAAACAGATAGCAGACGGTGAGGCACAGATTGCAGTAGCAAGGCAGCAGATGATTGACATGGGAATGACTGAAGAAACCATCAATGGTCAGCTTGCAGAACGGGAACAGGCATTAGCAGCAGCAAGAATGCAGTTAGAGGCAGGAAAAGAAGAGCTTGCATTAAGGAAACAGGAGCTTGCGGACGGCAGGGCAGAACTTGAAAAAGGAAAACAGGAACTGGCGGACGGCAGGGAACAGCTCGCCAATGGGCGCAGCCAGATTGAGAAAGCGAAACAGGAGCTTGCACAAGGAAAGCAGGAGCTTGCGGACGGCAGGGCAGAACTTGAAAAAGGAAAACAGGAATTGGAGGAAAGTAAAGATATTTATGAGAAGCCAATGACAGTGGAAGAACTGGCAGAGGTCATGGAAGAAGATGCGTCTGCGGTGGAAGAAATGCTTAAAATCCGGAAGATGTCCATGATTGATGTAGAGAATGACAGGATGAGCCTGGAAGAATTTGTTGAATTTATCACGAAGGAAGTCCTGCCAAAGGAAACATATGCAAAAGCTATTACAGATGATATGCGCAAGGAGCTTGCGGACGGGCAGAAGGAAATTGCAGATAATAAAGAACTTATGCTTGGTAAAACCTATAACCGAATGATGGTATCCCTTGCACTGCCATTGGAAGGGGATGAAACTTTTACATTTATAGGGGAGATGTCGGAAAAAGCAGAGAATATGTTTGCTGGTGAGGTATGGCTCGTAGGGGATTCTACCATGGGGTATGAGATGGATTTGGGATTTTCGGATGAGCTGAATTTTGTAACGATTCTTACCATTGTGGCAATTCTGGCTGTGGTAATTATTACATTTCATTCCTTTGTCAGCTCGGCAACTCTGGTGGCAGTCATTCAGGCGGCGGTATATATTGTGACAGCGATTGTAGCAGTGATGGGTATTTCGGTCAATTATATTGCTTTGATTCTGGTGCAGTGTATTTTAATGGGTTCCACTATTGATTACGGAATCCTTTTTATCAGCAATTATAGAGAAATGCGGCAGGAAAAGGATAAAGTGGAAGCGGTGGCTTCTGCCATGAATTATTCCATAAAAACCATTATGACGTCTTCACTGATATTGATTAGCTGCTGTTTGACAGTAGGTTTTATCATGACTCAGGAAATCATTGCACAGACCTGCTCGGTCATTGCATATGGAGCTTTATGTGCAGTAATACTAGTTATTTTCCTGTTACCGGCTCTGGCATATGTATTAGACCGTTTTGTGGTAAAAAAGAAAAAGGAGGTTCATTAATCTTATGAGAAAAATAATTTGTATTGGAAGGCAGTTTGGGAGTGGAGGACATTTTATTGCCAAGAAATTTGCAGAGCGGGAGGGAATTCCTTATTATGACAGAAAAATACTGGAACGTGCCATTGAAGCCAGCGGTATTGCAAGAGAGATATTGGAGCATGCAGATGAAAGAGCTGCACATCCGCTTTGGCAGCCAATCTATTATGAAGGAAATTCAAAAAAGTATTATGGGAAAAATGCTAATGATATTTTGTTTGAGGCACAGAAGGAAATTATTCTGGAGGATGCAAAAAAAAGCGATGCTGTATTCGTTGGAAGGTGTGCAGATTATATTTTGAAAGAATTTACGGATTATTCTGTAAAAAGTATTTTTTTCACTGCTCCTATGGAGTACCGAATCAGGCAGACGATGGAGATTGACCATCTCAGCGAAAAAGAGGCAGCAGCCAGGATAAGAAAAGCGGATAAGATAAGAAGTGTATACTACAATTTTTATACCGGGCATGACTGGGGAAAGCCGTCAGATTACAATTATTGTATGAATGTGGCAGATAATAGTGCAGATGAAATTATTACATTGTTGTCGCATATTTATGAAACGCTGTAAAAACAAATGTTTCATTTGCAAAGGCAGCAGATATTGAACAAAGCAAAAAGAATATAAGTTTTGTTATAATTTGACAAGAAACTTTAATAGCCGTTCGACCATTTTGAACAATCGTTGTTCGGGAGCCAGCCGCTAAGTCGCAGAGCTAATGGATTTGCAGATGATGCAGATTCTAAGTTTTGCGGCTTTTTTGATAAAGAAAGACGGCTGTCCGATTTAAGCTTAATCAAAACATCCGTCTTTACTGATACAAAGGTGAGCTGCACTCATATAAGTGAGTTGCAGCTCGTTTTGTAATGCGGGTTCCACTGTTCTTATAGGATGCCGCAGTCCTCCAAATCAGCCGTTTTGAACAATTTAAAAACGATTGATTGGAGGTAAATACAGATGAAATATGCACCAAAGAAGGTTTTTATTTTAGAAGACGGCGAGGACATAGAGTTGTCCTATGAGGAGTTTTGTGACCGATGTGAGTTAGGCAACGCTTAGAATCTCAGGACGTTGTGGAGATTGTGGCAGACCGGATTATGCTGGATAAGTTTTGATAGGCAATTCCTCTGTTGTCAGAGGATGAAAGAACATTGATACATCAGCATTTTTTTGAGCATATCTGAAAACAGAATTCAGGATGATGAGACAGCACATCGCCAGTGGGAGGAAATTCTGCAGGTAAATGTTATTTTTTTGTGAATTCTCTTGAAAACTTGAGAAAAATAAGATAGAATAAGTCTGTTTTCAGACTGAAAGGAGGAAAAATCTATGTATACTGCAAAAGAAGTTCTTGTTACCTTCAATGCAACCATCAATGGATATGAGGAAATCTACCGGGGTGTCGCCAAGTCTTTTGGCTTATCTGATTGTGCATTTTGGATATTGTATTACATACGCCAATCGGAAGAAAAAGTCACCCAAAAGGATATCTGCAGTTTTATATACCAGCCAAAGCAGACGGTCCATTCTGCCTTGAAAAAGATGGTGAAGGACGGATGGATTGAGGTTGGGGATTACAACGGTAAACGTCATAAGTATGTCACACTGACGAAAAAAGGCGAAGAGTTTTCCAGAAAAACGGTTGATCTGGTTCTTGCGGAAGAAATTGCAGCCTTTGAGGATATGGATGCCTCGGAAAGAGAACTTGCAATGAAATTACTTGCGAAATACTCAGACAGCCTGTCCCAGAGAATGAGTAAGTTCAGATAGGAGTTATTATGGAAAAGAATTTAACACAGGGAAGTATTAAAAAACACTACTTTAGATATCTTGGCGCAGCCTTTGGAGGTTCCATGATTTCCTGTATATACGGGCTGGTGGATGTTGCCGTAGTTGGTCAGTATCAGGGTCCGCAGGGTACGGCGGCATTGTCCATTGTAGCGCCAATCTGGACAATTTTGTATAGTTTGGGGATTTTGACCGGCAGCGGAGGTTCTGTCAAATATACATATTACAAGGCACAGGGGAAGACCGACGAGGCAAACGCTTGCTTTACCTTGTCCTTGATTCTCACTTCGGTTATAGCGGTAGTCTGTTGGATCGGACTCACTGTTTTTGATGACCAGCTGCTCCGTCTGTTTGGTGCGGATGATATTCTTCTGCCATTGGCAAAGACATATCTTCGCCCGATTCAATTTGTGATTCCGGCATATCCGTTCACGCAAATGCTCGCCGCTTACCTGAGAAACGATAATGCGCCGGGGTTTGCAGCCTTTGCGACTCTGTGCGGCGGATGCTTTAATATTTTCGGAGATCTGTATTTTGTGTTTGGGCTGGACATGGGTATCTTTGGCGCAGGTCTTGCGACTGCGATTGGCGTAACACTGACGATTGCGGTTATGGTCTCCCATTTTTTCAGCAGGAAAAATGCACTCAGGCTGTCCCGTATACATGACTGTATTCATAAGGCAAAAGAGCTGGTGTTCAGTGGCTGCTCTACCTTCGTTTCAGAAATAGCGATGGGCATTATTGCAATGCTGTTTAACCGTCAGATTATGAATTATCTGGGTTCAGATGCGCTGGCGGTATTTGGGGTTATTGTCCAGATCTCCGGTCTTGTCCAATGCTTTACTTATGCCGTCGGACAGGCTGCACAGCCAATTATCTCTGAAAATTACAGCGTGTATAATTGGGGGCGCATCAAGGAAACGCGGAAATATTCCTTATGGACAGTTGCAGCCTTCGGTGTTTTATGGACAGCAGCAGTACTTTTATTCCCAAACACTTTTGTAAAAGTATTCATGTCCCCGACAGACAGCGTACTGCATATTGCTCCCGGTATTATGCGGATTTATGGTCTTGCGTATCTGCTTTTGCCGCTGAACATTTTCGCAACCTATTATTTCCAGTCCGTGATGCAGCCGAAAACAGCATTGATTATTTCTATGGCGCGGGGCATGGTTCTATGTGGTGTATTAGTGTTTGTGCTTCCGGCGCTGTTTGGCGCGAAACTTCTATGGTGGGTTATGCCGATTACAGAGTTGGTAGTTGCAATATATACTATTTGGTGTATGGTAAAAAGTAACAGAAGTCTTGCATTGAAGTAAGGAACTGTTTCTAGGAACGGGGTAAAATTTTAAGGACGGTTTTTCCATTTGCCTCCCTTGAAAGCAAAATATACAGAATAATTGTCAAAGATTTGGGATATTGTGAAAAAGAAAATGTTGACAAACGAACAGTGTTCGCTTAAAATAGAATTGTTATGAACACTGTTCGTTTGGAGGGTAAAATGGCAAAAAAAGGACTTACGAAGGAAATCATAGTTAACACAGCATTAGAGCAGATTGAGAAAAATGGATTGTCTGCTTTTTCCCTGCGCAATCTGGCGGCATCCTTGGGCGTACAGGTCTCATCCTTGTATAATCATATTGAAGGCCAGAGTGATTTGCTGGCTGAGGTTGGAATTTGTGCTGTCAATATGCTGACTGGGCTGGAAGAGGCATCAATTGCAGATAAGTTACGGGACGAAGCACTGTTTTCACTTGCGAATGCATATCGCCGATTTGCCAGAGAGCATACAGAGCTTTACCGTATTATCATGGGCGTACATACACTAGACATTCCATTGTTGGAATCGGAGGCTGAAAAGATTGTAAAGCCAATCCTGCGTGTTATTTCCGATTATGGAATAAAAGGAAACCGGCAGATTCATTATCAGCGCTTGTTAAGGAGTGTCATGCATGGATTCTTTGCACATGAAAATAGTGGCGCTTTTTCTGTTTCTGACATTGATAAGGATGTCAGTTACCGATTTGCCATTGAATGTGTTGCCATTCGGATGAAAGCGGAGGAGGATGTTACCCATGAAAACAGATAATACGGAGCTTTTTGAACGTATGCCGGTTTCAAAGGCGGTTATAACGCTGATTATCCCCACGGTAATCAGCCAAATCATAACGGTCATTTATAACATGGCGGATACTTTTTTCATCGGCCAGATGAACAATCCGAATCAGGTGGCGGCTGCGACGCTGGCAATGCCGCCTTTTGTCATGCTTACGGGAATTGCAAATTTGTTTGGAATAGGGGGTTCCAGCCTGATTTCACGGAGTCTTGGAATCGGAGACAGGGAGAAAGCGAAAAAATGTGCTGTGTTCAGCATATGGAGTGCCGCTGCCGTTTCCTTTTTGTATGGTATTGTAATGTATCTGATACGTCCGGTTATCTTCCCGTTGCTTGGCACAGATGCGAATACATATGACTATTGCTCCAACTATGTACTATGGACGATTACGATTGGCGGGATTCCTACTGTGTTGAATGCGTGTCTGGCACACCTTGTCCGGGCAGAAGGGTATTCTAAAGAAGCCAGTTTTGGTGTGGCTTTAGGTGGGATTTTGAATATTATTTTTGATCCGATTTTGATCTTCCCACTAAAACTTGGTGTGACAGGAGCTGCCATTGCCACGATGCTTTCCAACGTGATTGCTATGACGTATTTTATTTTTCTTTTGCATAAAAACACAGAACGGACGGTCATCAAATTTTCTTTGCGGGATTATTCCCTGCAGCAGGGGATTCCAAAAGAAATACTGTTTGTTGGTTTTCCGAGTTTTGTAATGATGCTGATGGGGGTTTTTTCAAATACTGTACTTAATAGGATTGTTGTTTCATACTCCAATCAGGCGATAGCAGGTATGGGGATTGCGAAAAAGATTGATATGCTTGCATTTGCCATTGCAAATGGAATGACACAGGGAGTACTTCCGCTAATTGGTTATACTTATGCTGCAAACAAATGGAAGCGTATGCATTCTGTGATTAAAACGGCATTTATATATAGTGCGGCTGTTGCTCTTGCAGGAGCAGTATTGCTATTTGTCTATGCAGTTCCGGTGGTAAAAGGATTTATTGACGATAAAGAGACGGTTGCATACGGTCAACATTTTCTTAGGATTATCTGTATTACTTGCCCGGCAGTTTCTGTAACGATGATGATTATATCTGTTTTTCAGGCTACCGGGCAAAAAACGAGACCAATAATTCTGTCATTACTGCGTAAGGGCGGGCTGGATATTCCCTTTATGTTCCTTATGAATGCGGCGGCTGGCGCAAATGGCATACCGTGGGCAACTCCGATTGCGGACAGCCTTGCGATGGGTATGGCACTGGTTTTGTTTATTCCATATAGAAAACAGCTAAAGGAAACTATGGAGAATTTTTCGGAGAAAGAATGACTATGGGATCATATTTTGGTCGTGGAGATGAATATGCCTTGCCTGTTTTTAGTTTTGAGCTAAGGCGATAGTATCGTTAATATGCTTTTGTATCTGTTCGGGCGTCTCATCAAAGTTATATTTTATCCATTAATAAATGATTCCGAAATATCCATTACTGTGTATGGAAATTTGCGAATAAATGAGGTATAAGCAGCTTGCCAAGGCAAACTTTTATGCAAGGGAGAACGGTTTTGTTGAATGCTAGTGAAACGACAAAACGGCTCGAACTGGATGCGTATGCGAGGTTCAAATATGACAAGTCGCAGGATGCGGATGCAGGCATTATCAAAAGGGTTAAGGAACTGGCAGAAAGTAATAAAGTAAATCTATTTATAAATCCACAAAGCAGAGAAGCTACCACACAAGGGTAAAATGGAGAAGATAAAAATGTATGAAGAACTTACAGATATTTTAGGAGAATTTCCGCAGGGGGAATATGGACATTGGATAATGGATTATGAAAATGATGGGAGTCCAGAACACCCAATCCAGATGCCTTTTGTATCATATTCAGGACTTGTGAGAAAATTCATGGATGCGGTGTTCTCATTTGCAAAAAACCATCCAGAATACGGTCTGAACCAATATAGGGATATTCTGAAACAGAACGGGATTGAGTGGGGGAGTGCCTCCATGGATGCCGTGGATGTTTCGGACAAGGGTGGGATATGTGTCATGGCCCTCCTGTTGGGTGCGGTCAGGGCGGAAAGGTTCTGTGATGGGGTGCTGCTTGGTTTCTTCCAAAAAGGGAGTATACAGAGGTGGCTGGAGCGCCTGAAAGAGATTGACGGGGAAACATAGGCAAAAGTGATAAGATAATTAAAAAACAACTTCCGGTTGTTATACTGGAAAATTGGAATTTAGGAGGATAAAAATATGAGTGAATATACCTATATTACTTTAAGACAAAGCCCCCAATTAAAAGAACAAGCTGCCATGTGGTTTCATAATAAGTGGGAAGTTCCACAAGAAGCTTATCTTGAATGTATGGAAGCTTATCTTAATAATGAAACAGAATATGGCTGGTATCTTTGCTTAGATGGAGACAAAATTGCAGGAGGCCTCGGGGTTATTGAAAATGATTTTCATAACAGAAGAGACCTTACTCCCAATGTATGTGCAGTATATACAGAAAAGGAATATCGCTGTCAGGGAATTGCAGGACATTTACTTGATATAGCTGTGGAGGATATGAGGTCAAAAGGGATAACGCCAATCTATTTGATCACTGACCATACAAGTTTTTATGAAAGATATGGCTGGGAATTTTTATGCATGGTTCAGGGGAATGGCGACCCTGATATGACGAGAATGTATATTCATAGATAATGTAATGAGGTAAACTGGTATGAGAAAGGTTGTTTTATTTATTGCAATGAGTCTTGACGGTTACATTGCGGATAGCCGTGGTGGAGTAGGCTGGTTAAATGGACAAGACCGCGATAGTGAAAATATTGATGTGTATTCCGAATTTGTGAAAAATATTGATACAATTTTAATGGGATAGAACACATACTATCAGGTTACTACGGAACTTTCGCCAACAGAATGGATATACAGTGATTTTACAACTTATGTAATCACGCACAACGAGATAAGTTCCACAGAACAAATCCGTTTTATAAATGAAAATCCTATTGATGTGGTGGAAAAATTAAAATCAAAGGACGGAAAAAATATTTGGATTTGTGGTGGGGCGAATTTGGTCCAACAGTTAATGCATAATGATTTGATTGACCAATATTATATTTCTGTCATTCCAACTCTTTTAGGCTCTGGTATTCGACTGTTTGGAAATCTGAAAAACGAAATAAAGCTGAAATTGCTTAAAACGCAAACATATAATGGAATAACAGATTTGGTTTATATACGTAGAACACGTTCGGTTGATAGGGATGATTAAGAAATTGTATTTTCGAATCTTTTTTATTCCGAAAAACAGAGAATATTATTCCTTTTTGATTGATATTGTTCCGAAAAAGGGGATACAATGTTTTGGAAAGCGAGGGTTACAATTTATATATGACGGTAAAACAGGCTGCAAAGAAATAGGGGATTTCCGACAGGCGTGTGCGCATATTATGCGCAGAAGGCAAAGTTTCCGGTGTCACCCGTGAAGGTCGCAGTTGGATGATTCCAGCAGACGCGAGAAAACCAGAAGATGGACGGTTTAAAGTAACAGAAAGTTTACTGACAGTTATAGAAAGGGAATACGCTGGCTGTATGTTAATGGGATTCCTCAGAATAGTAAGGACGGCGTTGTAGAAAGAGGAGCTTTATCTTCTGAAGATGCCGAATACCTTATCCAAAATAATCTTCTTGTGAAATCAGGAGATGATTATAAACTGAATTTTGCCTGCTTTACCGAAGAACAGTTTGAGGAATTTATTTCTTTGTTTCATATAAGTGATGAACATCTTGACAATTTATTGGCTGAATGGATTATTGCTGTCAGAAAAAACTTTGTAAGGTTTGTTCCTGTCCGTCTGGAGGCTCAGATTAATCAATGGGTTTCAACATATCTGTTTCAGATTGTCGGGTATGTGATAGACGAACTTATTCGCAGAGGGACATTGAGAAAGCCTGATTTCAATAAGCCGTTGACAAATGGCGTATTTTATGTGGAAGGAGGATTTATTGACCCATAATGTAAAATACCGTTTTTTGCTAAAATATATTAAAGAAGATAAATAGCAAATTTTTGAGTTAGGAAAGAATTTTTATGACAAGATTGGAATTTCAATCTGCACAATATAATCCTCAATCCGCTCAATCACAGTTTCGTTTATTCCTTTTTCATAGGAAAAATCATACAGCGTCAGACCATGCTTGTCAGCATATTTTAAAATTTCCTGATACCGCAAAGGCAGTTCGTTCCAGTCGCCCTTATGAAAAGCTCTTAAGTATTTTCCACCGGGCTGTATGTGCAGTCCGGTTTTCTGAGTGAGAAAAGGAATTTCAATAAACAGCTTGGAATAATTATCAAAATTGCCATTTAACAGGTTCGGAACAGAAATCATAGAGCCATAAGACGCATCGTGAAGGCGTCCAAGCTGATATTTTGCTGTTTCCGACGTAATCATTTCTACTTCTTTTTCAAAAGAAATATGTTTGTCTATATCTATTGTCACAAGACAGCGTTTTTTATTTTCTACAATACGGATTTCTGATAAGTCCATTGTCAGTAAAGTAACCATATTTTGATGGTGGTTGCATAGAGTTTTTCTGACTGCCTGCAGATGAAGAATCGTTTTATCCAAATCTGATATTTTTTCGCTCAAAAGACATTTCAGGTTTTCAGCAGAACGGTTTTGCATAAAACTTTGTATTTCGCTAATAGATATATCCAGCTCTCGCAGTAGCAAAATCGTTTCTAGGACGGAGCTTTGGTGATAATTATAGTAGCGGTAACCGTTTTCCGGATTGATAATAGCAGGTTTAAACAGTCCAATTTCATCATACCACATCAAAGTTTTTTTATTAATTCCATGCATGGCCGCAAACTGACCAATGGTAAGAAACTTCTCTTTTTCATTCATTTTTCTATATTCCTTTCCAATACACAAATAAGCTTTAAAAGATTATCAAGTTTTTCAAATTTTTGTATTTTTTTCATTCCCTCTTGACCGTACTGCAACTGTATGGTTTATGATAAATATTATCAGCAAAAGGCTGATTTGTATAAAGATACTATATACAAAAAAGAAAAGCAAGTCAAAAGGAGAAAAAATCTATGGAAAATCAAAATGCATACGAAAAGCCTGTAACCTTGAAAAATATCTTAAAATTTGCAGTTCCAACAATCGCTATGACCATTTTTATGTCATTTTATACAATGGTTGATGGTCTGTTTGTATCCAACCTGATTGGAACAGACGCGTTATCTGCAATTAATCTGACAGCACCGATTATTCAGCTTGTCACCGCGGTTTCCACCATGCTTGCCACTGGTGGTAGTGCAGTGATTATGAAAAAAATGGGAGAGCACAAAAGCAAGGAGGCAAAGGAGGATTTTACCTTCCTTATTCTGGTAAATGTATTGATTGGTCTTATTATGTGTAGTCTTGGATATCTGGCGATGAATCATATTTTTTCGGGAATGCATTTGACCGCAGATGTAGAAAATTACTGTATACAATATTTAAGTCGTTATCTTTTATTTACTGTACCTATTTTATTAATGAACAATTTTACACTCTACATGATTGCAAGCGAGAAAGCCTCCCTTTCGCTGATTTGCTCAGTAACAGGTGGCGTTTTAAATATGGTGCTTGACTATGTGCTTATAGCTGTATTGGATATGGGAATCAGCGGTGCTGCAATTGCAACAGGCATAGGATATTCTGTAACTGCAGTTGTCGGATTGTTCGTTTTCGGCAGTAAAAAGAGCCTGCTTCACTTTAAAAAGCCAGTTTTCCGTTTCAAAGTTCTTGCAAATGCTGCTACAAATGGCTGTTCAGAGATGGCGACGGCACTTGTTACTGGTATTATCACAATGATGTTTAACTGGACAATGCTTAAATATATAGGAGAAGATGGAGTTGCCGCCATCACAATTATTACGTATGTTCTGATGTTTGCAAGTTCCTTATATACGGGATATTCCTATGGAGTGGCACCTATGCTCAGCTTTTATTATGGGGAGCAGAACCATCAAAAATTGAAAAAACTGGTTGCAGTCAGTATAAAGGTAATTTCAGTTATATCTATTGTGACAGCGGTCATGTCATTTTTATTGACAAGGCCACTGGTATCTGTATTTGTTCGTCCAGATAATCCAGTACATGAGCTTGCTGTCATTGGAAACAGAATTTGTACAATTGCGTTGTTTTTTATTGGGTTTAATATTTTTATTAGCGGAATGTTTACTGCATTATCTAATGGGATAGTTTCAGCGATTCTCGCATTTTCAAGGTCTTTTGTGTTTATGCTGATTACAATGCTTGTACTGCCTGCCATTCTTGGAGTAAATGGAATCTGGCTTGCAACGCCGACAGCAGAGTTTATGGCGCTTTGCCTGTCAGCAGCAATGTTTCTAAAACATAGAAAAAAGTATCAATATTAATTTGATAATATCAGCCTCTCTATCCTTTATATTGATAAATTTTGATGATACAATCTTATTAGTGTAAAGATTGGAGGTGTTATTTTTACGGAAACAAAGTATTCTGTTGGGTTATGGTCTCAAAAAGAATTTAGGTTACATTATAAAGCTGCTGACACAGAATATTCTAACTTACAGCAACGCACAAGATACTTTTTTTAGTAAACTGGCCTACATTTCTTTGGAGAATACAGGCAGCTACTCTGGTATCCTAGTACTAGGGCAAATGGATTAAAGAGGCGTGAATTACAAAAACAAATAGGAAATTATTAAGATTAAACTAAAAGGGAATGGAATTTATAAAATTATTAGATTTGATAAATCCCATAAATACAGGATTTTTGTATTGAAATAAATAAACAACGCGAGTTCGACAAAAAATCTACACAAGAGCGGCATTTTCAAAGTGAAGAAAAGGTTTTTCAGGCAGAAAAGAGTATGCCGAAATACCAGATATCAGATTGATTACAAAATTGCAGCAGCTTCTATGTCTGGAATGTTCTATCTGACAGGTGTTTTTTAGAAAATCATTCACAGATTCTATCACTGCACGCTTTGCTAATACTTTTCCCAAAGCTTCTCAAACAATTTTTTGGAAATATACCCTTTATCTCCGTTCATTGATTACAAGGTGGAGTTTAAAGCCATAAAACCAGCCAGTAGAGCTTTTTTTCTCATGGCTGTCCCACGAAATACTCTGTTCTGTTGGATTCTATGGTTATCACAGACATCAAGGGTGGTGTAATCTGCAAAACTGATTCCAGTACATGGATTGTAAGAAGCAGAAGATTTTGTGAATAAAGCCATAGGCAGGGCAACATAGCGCATAAGTTCTACAAAACGGTTATAGCTGACCAGTTTTTGGAAATAACTTTTATAATATTTGGTAATAAAGTTTGTATAATTTCCCCTTAAAAGTCCGATAACCAGACAAATGAAAAGAAATACAGACAGTCATAATTTCACCAAGTGACAAAGAAGATAGGTACTTCATAAGATACAGGCCCGCCATCGCAGGATAAAAAATAATGCTGAAAACAGGAATTTAATTCTTTGCAAAAGCTGTCAACATCATAAAATACTGATGTAATTAATTTGTCTATAAATTTATTCTCCTTTGGTATGTTTGTATTTTCCGATTTAATTATACCATAAAAATAAATTTATGGACTTTTATTTTTCATCGAACTCACGTTATTTAGAAAAGATTAAGGAAATGGATATCTGCCTTTATTTCTGGCTAAAATATGATTGCAGATAGGTGCTTGTAATGATATAATGTGAGATATAATAAATATAAAGACAAATAAAGGAGTAAAAGTAATCACAAATTTAGAAGGATATCAAATGGTTGAAATATACAATAATCCTTCTGTGCTGTTGGAAAGAAGAATGACTGAGGTATAGATGATACTATTTTGTTATACTTTAGAATGATTTATATTTTGTTTGAGAACAGGAGGGATTCTTTATGACTACATTAAGGCAGAGTGCTATTGAAGAATTAAAAAGAGTACCGGAGGACAAATTGAGTTTTGTTATTCAGATTATGCAAGGTGTGAATAGTTTGTTTAATGATGAGCAATCGGAGAAAAAAAGGCATTTGAAGAATTGGAATTGCTAAGAAAAAGCGGATACATAGCTCTATTGGTTATTTGACACCACAGCAAAAGAAGGATGAGGAACTTAAAAAAGCAGCATAATCTTTCGACTTTTTTTGTCCAAAGTATTGACATAGGTCCAGAGTGATGGAAAACGAAATTGTTGATACAGTGGGATTAAGTAAAAGCGGCATTATTCAAAGATTTTGGATTTCAATATAGCGTCTTTCTCAACCATTTCCAGTTTGACATACTGGGGAATCGAGATTTATCAAAAAATGGAGGAAATTATATGGAACAGATATGGAAAGAAATGTTTCAGGCGGCAAAAGCAGTACAGAACGGGCGGCAAATATCTGATTATGTGGATGCGGGGGGAGTTGCTGCCGCAATACTATCATCATCAGGAAAAATATATGTGGGTGTCTGTGTAGATACCTGTTCTACATTGGGAATATGTGCTGAAAGAAATGCGATTTTTAATATGATAACAAATGGGGAACAGAAAATAGAAAAAGTGCTTGCAATCATGCCAAATGGAAAATCCGGTGCCCCATGTGGTGCTTGTCGGGAATTGATGGTTCAGCTTATGCCCAATAGTTATCAGGAAATTGAAGTGCTGATGGATTTTGAAACAGAGGAAATAGTTACTCTTGGTGAACTTACTCCTAAGTGGTGGATATAAACAACTTCCAGTTTGTAAAGCAAAAAAAGAACTAGAGCGCGGTAGCTACTATTAGATAGCCACCGCGCCCCGGTTTTTTATGGGTGCAGAGATTGGATTGTTACGCAATAGGACGGCATTTTAAAGTATCGCCTGTCTGATTTTCACGCCCGGAAAGCCTTATAAATCAAGGAATTTTCCGCGCCTACTGCGTAACAGGGGCACGTCTTTTCCTCATGCGCGATACTTCTTGAGAAGTCCCCCTGCCCGCATATGCGCACACTTAAAAAGTGTGGTATAATAGAAATATGAAAGAATATAAAGA
>ERZ778516.288-NODE-288-length-43357-cov-10.122281_pt1 | contig 43357 bp, 58 predicted proteins | sample MGYA00510342_ERZ778516 | MGnify/ENA primary metagenome ERZ778516 (study PRJEB29527, sample SAMN07138961) | mouse gut metagenome | material: feces | host: mouse | place: China:Nanjing | collected 2016-01-25 ...
TTAATAGGTTTGTACATTGATTTAGCCCCTTTATACATAAAATATGCAGAATAACTGCAAGAAAAACGGTTTGATTTTATCAAAATCCTTGCAGGTATTATACCATAAATTTTCAATATTTCAAACCCCTTGAAATACCGATAAATTCAAGAAAGTTCAAAATATACGGCGGCGCAAAACCTCCAAAATATGCCCTAATTAGTAACAAATTAGTATCACACTTTTTCGGTCACGGAATCACCCAAAGAAAGGCAAATCCAGCGGTTGCGCCCCTTTTCCCCGGACTTCAAAAGTCCCCACTTCCCGATCTTCCCGGTGCTGCTGATCTGCCCATCAGCTTCATCAACAATGGTGAAAACTCCCTTGCCCGTGAAACCGTCCTTCTGGTAGTTCGTTCCTGCGCCCTTGCGGATATACAGATCAGGGATTTTCACCCGCACCTTGTAAGGGAATTTTGCCGGGACTTCCGGCTCTGCTGCCGTCCCGGTGATTTTGTCCAGAATGTTCAGGATTTTTTCACCGTACTTTGCACCAGCCGCCCATCCTTTACCGTGCGGGTTCTCCTGAATCCCCAACCACTCCACAAATTCAGCCGAACCACGGGAAACATATTTGAACCGGGGATCAATGCACCCGTTCACCAGCGGATCAGAATTTGCATAGGCTTTCAGGTGCTGAATCTGCGCCCTGATCCCAAGCTGCGGGGTATCGAAGGAATTTCCCTTCATGCCGCTGGACGTGACACCCATCCCGCAAAAATTATTCTGATCCAGCGTGACCGCCGAACCGCTGAAAGCAAAGTTCCCGGTTTCAAGACAAGACTGGGCAAAAGCCACGTCCCCCCTGATCCCTTCCGCTTTGCCCTCTGAAAGATAAAACGGGATCATGTCAATCACGGACTGCGGCACGGAAGGATTGACCGCCCGGATGTAAGCCTGCATCTGCTCCACCGTTGCAACCGCTTCCCCGGCGATTCTGGTATAGCCGTTCATTTCGGTCTTTCCCATAGCCGCCTTGACTGCTGCCCTGAATGTGTCCATAGTATACCCCATTCCAAGCTGATTCCAAAGGTGTTCAGGATCGCCGTGATTGGAAGCAATCCCCCGCTTGTGTCCTTCTGCGTGACCGATAATCACCCCATCAGCCAGCGGGTCAAGGTTGTATTTCTCACAAAGGAAAGCAAACAGTTCAACGGCTGCTTCATAGGTACGCTTTGCGGTTGCCTTTGCCGTTTCCATGTCTGAACAAGTAAAGTTGCTGCCAGAGGTATACTTGATACATCCCGGTTCACACATTTCAATCCCGATATGGGTATTATTCCCGCTTCCCTTGCTTCCGCTGCCACAATGCCACCCTCTATGATTCCACGGTAAAGTTTGGTAAACATCCCCCGTGTTCCCATCAATGAACGCATGAGCGCAAGAATTATCATGATCCGCACTGTTCCAGCTTTTTACAAAAACTATTGCGGATGGCTGCGGGCAACCAACACTATGAAGCATCAGCCCCGCAACCGTGATTTTCTGTCCTTTCTGGTAACAAGGATTTTTTGTAAGTAAACTTTCAATGATGTTCATTCCGCTTATTCCTCGCTTTCTGCTTTCTTTTTCAGTACTTCAATAGCCTTTGTAATGACCGCCGGGATAGGAATCCCCATCAGCCCCGCATTTTCAATAATGCTGATCGTTTCATTCACAACAAAAGCAATTACAACGGCATCCCGGATGAAATTAGAACCCATCATCAGATCAAGGCGGCAAGCCACCAGAACCACCAGCAAAGTGACACCCTTCCGACAAAGACCTTTCCACCCGGCACGACTTTCCAGCGTTCCTTTCTCGGTCTTTTCGCTGGTATGGAAAACCCCGGCAACAATCAGCCCGGTCACATAATCAATGCCCATGAAAATAAGCAACGTGACAAGGGCAGCATCCCACCCACCGAAAAGGGAAGCAATTACACTTCCAGCGCATCCAAGTAACGATAAAATTTTGACCTTCATTCTTTCTTACCTCTCTTTCTGCTTTTGGACACGCAAAACCCCCTTTCAGGGCTTCATATAAGCCCATATAGGGGGTTTATTGTGTCGTTCATAGATTTCCTTACCCTATGACCTTATTCAGCCAATTCCGGGCAATCCAGATCAGCCAGCACCGCCTTGACCTGATCCTTGATTCTGTCAGGGACTTCCGAAAAGGATTTCTTACCCTTGACAATCAGTGTCGCATAAACAACAGCCATTTCTTCCACTTCCTTCCTGAATAAAATTTTTATGATTAGATTGATAATCAATCCGCATCACCAGCCGCCAGTTCAGGGAATCCCTTTTCCGTCAGGATTGCCCGCACATCATCCCGGATTTTTTCAGGGACTTCTTCAATCTGCTTCTGCCCCTTGATAATCAGATTAGCATATACCGCCGCCATTTTCTCACCCCTTCCTTATCCCATCAGTTCATACACTTCACACAATGCAAGCTGCGTGTCCGTGATCTGCTGCTGGATTGCTGCGTTTTCGGTTGCCTGCTTCAAAATAAATTCGTCCTTACCGTACTGGATCATGTTGAACTCATACCCCACGAACTCATTTTCTTCACCGATATTTTCAGAAACTTCCTGAATGTCGGTGTGCTGCCAAACGCTGAAATCATCAATAACGACTGATTCAGGCTTGACACAACTTCTCACCCTTCCATAGTCCTTCATTTTCTTTACCACCTTTCTTTTTGACAACAAAATAATAGTATCTGTCTGCATCCGGCAAGATAGGGGCAAGGTATTTCTTTTGCAAGCGGTAACTGTCACAATGCTTCAACCATCCCTTGTATGAATTGATTGAACACCATTCAGAATAGTTCATCATCTGACCACGTTCCACTTTCTCCCCGATCTCCACCATTTTATCCTTGAACTTTGTGCAACTGCTTTTCCTTAATAGCGTATAGTTCAAGAAAGTTCGATAGCCCACAAAATCAACACCACGCACATAGGATGGGAACACTTGCCAATTCCCTTTTATCATAACCTTCAATTCCATTCTGAAATATTCGGCTATGTCTTTTCTTAACTGGTGAAGTTCTTCTTTGCTGCTACCGAAAATAACAATATCATCCATGTAACGGAAATAGTGTTTCACCCGCTTTTCTTCTTTGATCCAGTGATCGAAAGAGGACAGATAGAAATTGCCGCAATACTGGGAAAGATAATTTCCAATCGGAATCCCGGTTTCTGAATCAAAATCTTCATCCAGTAACCATATATCCCGCATATTCTCAATGTTTGCGGTTGAAATACTGTCTATGATTTCATCCAATAACCAAAGCAATTCATCATCCTTGAAAAGCCGCCTGAACTTTGCTTTCAGAATATCATGGTTTATGGACGGATAATATTTCCGAACATCCAGCTTCAAGCAATACTGACAGTTTGGAACATCCGTCCACATAGCTTTTTGAACATCATGCAAAGCCTTGTGAATCCCTCTTTCCGGTATCGCTGAATAGGTGTTTGGGATCATGTTCCGCAACAAGTACGGTTCAATCACTTGCAGAATCGCCCATTGACAAATACGATCCGGGAAGTAGGGCAGTTTGAAAATTTCCCGTTCCTTTCCGTTCTCTCGCTTGATGAATTTTTCGTAAGCAGAAGTTTTGTAAGTATGGTTTATAAGCATCTCCTGAAGCCGTTTCAAATAGGTTTCCGAATCCGCTTCAACTTGTTTTACTTCTTCATACCAACCTTTTCCTTTCTTTGCGTTCTGGTGCGCTTTTCGTAGGTTATCTATATCATAAATCTTTGAATATAGATTTCCGAATCGCTTCATGTTTGGATATTCCTTTTGTATGCACTACAAGCAGAATGTTCAAGAATTGAAATAAACTTTTCAAAACCTACTAATACCGCCCGCCTTCTTTTTAACTTCCCCTTCCGGTTTATCCTTCCGGGGCTGTCTGTTTTGCCTTGTGGCACGGTCTTTCAGGAATACAGAATTTCATTTCAGCCCCGCCCGTTGCCATCAGGCGGGGCTTGTGCATTTACTAACTGCCTGCTGATATTCCGATTACGATTAGAGGAAGCATTATTCAGATTCCAATAGAAAGTACCTGCATTAGCACTGTTATTCCATTTAGCACCTAATTTAGTAACCTTTTTTGTGGCTTCTATTTGCATTGTCCCCGTGAATCGGTCTAAAACAACAATACTCCCTGAACTACCTATATTGAAAATTTCAAAATTTCATTGAACCTTATGCCGCCTTTTTGGTGGGTACATACACCAACCGCCCGCCGACAGCCCGACTACGATCAGAGGAAGCACTATTCAGACCCCAACAGAAAGCACCCGCATTAGCACCGCTATCCCATGCAGCACCCAACCTAGCAACCTTCCATCCGGCATACTGATTCCAAAAATAATCACCAACCGGAAGGGCAGAATTGCCAGCCTTTTCCGTTGGAATGAAAAGCCAGTCAAAGGCTTCCGAATATCCAAAAGCGGAAACATAACCGCCGCCATAACAAGGATAAATCCCGGTATCAACATAAGGACTTGCTGCGGTATCGTCAGCAAATCCATGATCCGCAACATAAAGTTTTCCGTGCTGTCCGTTATTTTCAGGTTTATTGTTCCATGTGGAAGGGTTGTTTTCGTTCATGCCGTCAACCCAAGTCCAGATATTCCCCCAGAAGTTTTCTTCTCCACGGTAAGAAATAATCTGCACCCCGTTAGAATTGGTTACTGCCCCGGAAGCGTTACCCAGATTCACGGTTGCCCCGGTGATCTCCGTCATGGAACTTGCGCCGTCATCCGTCTTGCTTACCGCACCCATTCCAATAGCGGACTGCATATTGAAAGCGGCATATTCAATCAACATAAGCATCTGCGAAGCTGCCACCGTTGCAGCATAGGACTGTTCCCAGCCCGATCCCCTTTTCTGCGAAATCTTCCGGGTGTTCGCCCTTGTAAGGTTCTGCGTCAGCCCGGACATGGGCTTTACATTTGCGATACTGGAAAGCATATCAGCGGCGAAATCTGCCACTTGTGCATCATCCAGAATATAAACCCCGGCAGAAGCATCATAAAGAGAACCTTCAAAAGCCGCAAGGTAAATGAAATCATTGATTCTTCCGCTTTCAACGAAAGCCGGATGAATCTTGAAGCCCGTCCGGGGTTCTTCACTCACATAGTACCTTGCTTTCCTGATGTGGTGTCCGTGGTTCTCTCCCTCTGTTACAATGTCAGTAACCAGCGGGACAACCTTGTAATAAAATTTAGGCTGTTCAACCATCACCTGAACGGGTGTCCCGGCTGCATAAGTCCCGGCATACTGACCTTCCGCAATCGTGACCGCCTTTGTCAGCTTGCCAGTGGTGGAGAAGTTACCGTCCCCATAGTAGGCAACCACTTTCCCGTCATTGGTCAGGTTGCACCGCCGCCGTCCACCGAAACAGTGAATCGAATCAAAACTTGCCCCCGGTGTTTTCCCGGCTGCTCCCGCAAGGCGGGTGAACTTGTTGTTTCTGAAATCCACTTCCACACCATAGATTTCATTATCGGTGAAGCCAACGAAAGCCTGCAAATCTGCGATCTGCTTTTCCAAATCCTGAATATCCCCGATTGTGGCGACTGCTCCAGGGTTCACTTCCAGAGATACGTTTTCAGCGTTCCCAACGGTGGTAATGATAGTGATATAAGCCCCGGTGACTGTAATGCCGTTGTAGGGCGGCATATAAGCGTTTCCAGAGGTTTCTTTTGTAACGGCATATAAAACTTCACCCTCGTCAGGATCAAGGGCATATAAGCCCAAAGTGCGGATATAATACCCTGCTGTTAAGTCCGTGTTGCTAAGTGCCGTCTGAACCTCGATAGCAACCTTGTTTGTCCGGGTGATCTTTGAAATAAGCGTGGTCTGCCGGACTTCCGCAAGGGAATCAATGTCCTGCAACTTGCTTTCTTCATACTCTTTGCTGGAAGCCGCTACTTTGGTGAACTCAATGCTTCCTTCCCCAGCGATCATCTTTGCGATCAGTGCCTGCCCTTTGTTGGTGATAACCAACTTTGAAAATTCTGCCATTTTCTTTTCATCCTTTCATTTTTTCAATTTATTTCAATGTGTTCAGCCGTGACAATCCCAGAAGCAACCGAACCATCACCGGATATGTCAAACCGTTCATTGAAATCTTCCGTTATAACAACACTCACGGTATTCACGGCGGCTGCTCCGTGAACCGCCGAACCACTCACAACCACATTTTCCCGGCTGTCATTGGTAATAAAATAAGCGGCTGCATAGGAAAGCCCGCCGCCAAAATCTGCACTTCCTGAAATCGTGTCCTTCCGCTTTTCGTCATTGGTTATCATCCACTTGTCAGATTCAGAAACACCGCTGCCGATCAGAATGTTCCCTTCAATGCTTTTCTTCTCCTGCCAGTCGTTGGTTATCAGGTAGGAATTGACAAAGCACACACCGCCGATTGTCAGCGCAACACCTTCCGTTTTCATGGGTATGCTGTTCTTTGCGTCCATCACCATATTGCACGGCAGCATTGTTTCAATGATCCGTTCCAGTTCTTCCACTTGCCCGAACAGTTCAAGGTGAACATCCAGATCAATCCGGTAAAAATCAAATTGCTTTGTGATGGTGAAATCATTTTCACCGCACAAAGCAATCAATTTCTGAATCAGCATCCGCCATGTATAGGGCAGACTTGTGAACCATCTGGATTGAACCCTCGCCCTTCTGCTTTCCAGCGTATCATCACGGGAAGGGAGAATGTGCAAGATTTTTTCAAATCTCCCGATCCCGTATTCATCAGCCGTTGCGATAAACTCATTTTTCAAAGCCCGGTCAGCGGCTTCCCAGACAAGGACAAATTCAGGATTTTCCGCTGTCAAGGTCAAATTGGTTTCTTTGTACTCTGCCACAAAAGGGGGGAGGTAAGAAACAAGGTCAACTTCTCGAATCATCCGCTTACACCCCCAAGCACCGGGATTTCATATTTCCCCAAATTCAGGTTGTTCCTTGAACCGTTGATTGAAGTGTTTTGAACATCAACGATCCCCGGAACATTCAGGATACGGGTATCAATTTGACTGATTCTCACAATCAGGTAGGAAGTATCAGCCCATTCCTTCCTAAGTTCCAGAAGGTAAGCGGAAATCGCTTCTTCAATCGAAGTCTGCAAATTCGCCCATCCGTAACCCGGTTCAAAGGTCAGGGTGGTCTTGATGGTGATTGCCTTTGCCTTTGCGCTCTCCACCTTCACCACATGACCGATAGGGGCAAGCCCGAACCCGCCCCCAGCGTTCACTTCTGGATCAATGGTTGTCTGAACCGTCTGAACCAGCGCATCCGAAGCAACCCCAAATTCTGAATTGATGATCGTCAGAAGCACCGTCCCCCCGGTCGTCAGCTTCTTTTGTTTTGCGGCATGGAAAACAGAATCCAGCCAGTACCGGACTTCCCCGGTAAGCGTCCCCTTAATTCCGTTGTACCACGTTTCAACGCTTTCTTTCGGGATCATGTCAGCCGGGGAAATATCAGCGTTCCACACCCTTGTCACCTTTGTTCTCCCAACTCCGGGGATAGCATTGGTTTTTTCCAGATAGTCAGCCCTGTTTCCCCCGAAAGCATTTTCATCAAAGGAAGCAAAATACCTTTGCCGCAAATCTTCCGTTTCTTCTTCATCCTCTCCGGGGATAAGGATTTCAGTCAGTTCAGCGGACTGCAAACCTTTAATATACTCTATAGGAATCATTGTGCCAAAAAACTGGTTGCCGATCTTTCCCGCTGTTTCGCACTCAACCTGGTATTCCCCATCTGCTGTCTTTCCAGCCGCAACATAGTTTATGTCACCGATATTGAACCGCTGCCCGGTCACATCAATGGTGGGCGGGGTGAAAACCCCCTTCAATACCGCCTTTGTCGCTTCATGGGGGTATATCCCCCTTTCCTTGCAGCGCAAGATCAGGAACTCCCTTGAAGCAGAATCCCCATAGGCTTCTTTCAAAATCACATCCAGTTCAAGGTACAAAATTTGAAGTTCAATAGCGGTAGGTGAGTGGGTGTCCCAGATAACCGAACCTTCCCGCTTGTCGAATTTATCAGGAACACGGTCAAGCATCCTTTGAAGGATCACTTCATAAGTCGTATTCTCATACATCAAAAATTCACCTCTCTTTCCGCTTGCACATCCCCGAAAACGGTATGTGCTGTAAATGTTATATGGACAACCCCTTTGTATGGGAAATCAAATTCAAAGTTGTCAACGCTCAAAATCCGATCATCCCAAAGCAACGCTTCCGAAATGCGCCGCTTCAACTCCGGACATACATAAGTCACGGGTTCACCGAAAAGGTCAAGAAGTTCAATCCCGTAATTCCAGCTATACATGATATACTGATAGCGTTCCGTCATGATGATTTTGAAAATAGCCTGCTTCACCGCTTCCAGACCGTCAGTGTACCCACGGACAAGGTTTGTGTCCGTCTGCATCTTATATGTGAAACTAGGCTGTTCTTCAATCTCAAAATCTTTATCCAAAAAACCAACCGTTGAAGGAATCATTTCTTACCCCCTATCCGGTCAACCACAATGAACTTCTGACCTTCCTGCTGCCTTATGAGTATCACTTCATCACCGACTTCAAGGGCATTGTGCATCAGGAAATTTTTTGTCCCCACAACCCCGTGAAGGTGGGGCGGCGGGGCGGTTGTTTTCCCGTCAGAGGAAAGAACCCCTATTTCCGTGTTCCATTGGACGGTTACGGTTGTCATGTAGTCAGTGACATTCCTTGTAAGGATAAGCTGCGATTCACCCAGAACCATTTTCTGTTCCACGTTTATTTTCAGGGGTGACTTTGAAACGACTTCCCCGAAATACACGTTGACGGGCTTTGAAGATTCCCGTTCGTCCCGTGCCGCCCTTTTCATAGCTTCCACTAAGCCATTCGCATCAGCCAACAAATTCACCCCCTCTAAGCGTCAAATCCATCCAGTGTTCGCTTTCCTTGTATATGTGCTTGCAGCTTTCCACCAGCATGAAGTTCCTTAACTTCATATCGCCCAGATCAAGGTTCACAACGATCATGCTGCCAGCCCTTACCCGGTTATCCCCTAAAACATTGGTAAGTTTCAGGTTGCGGGTTTTCTTGTTGTACAGTTTCAAAAGTGCGTCAACTTTCGCCTGACCGTTTTCCCCTTTTTTCAGGGTGTCGAAATACTGTAAAATCCCCCACTTGTTGATATTGCCGGAATCTTGTGCAATATAGACTTCCCTGAACCCGGTTTCCTCGTTGTCATAGGTCAGCTTAATTTTGTTGTAGGTGTTATCATCAATAGATGAAGTGTAATCGAAGGTTTCACACGTTTCTTCATCCACCATGAAATAAGCCCCCGGCTTCCCAACCGCCATAGAAGAAAGGTGCTTCAAGGTCAGCTTCCCGAAATCGTCATAAAGCACGAACATTTCCCCGGTATTCTGCAAAGTCAGGTCAAGGGCATTTTGAACCATTTCAAAGAGGGAAGTATTTTCTTCAACCCTCGATTCAATGATATAATTTGTGCTTTCCAGCGTACCCACATTCAGGGCATAGTCAGCGGCGATCATCCGCAAGAATTGGTCTGCCGTCTTATTTTCGTAAACTATGGTATCTTTATTTTTCAGATACCTTAATTGGTCGTAAGCAGTAACGGTGATGATCTGTTCCTTTGCCCGCTGCTGCTTGAACACAAAGCCAAAGAACACTTCATCACCGTTTTCCTTCATTCTCACCGCACTACCTTCCGAAAAATTAAGGGCATCATCCTTCAATACCTCGAAGGACAGCTTTCCGGGCGTGTTCTTCCGCTCCGTTGTCCACTCGATACCCTCTTTTACTGCCGGAAGGTAGGCTTTTGTTCCCAGTTCATTTCCAATCAACAGTTCAACGCTCATTTGAACACACCCCCTTTCTAAGCTGCCGGGATCGTCAGGACTTGCCCCGGATAAATCAGATTAGGGTTTCCCCCGATCACGCTTTTGTTTGCATTGTAAATAATTGAATACTTTGAACCGTTACCGTAAAATTTTTTAGCTATGTTCCAAAGGCAATCCCCCTTCACTACCGTGTAAGTCTGCGCTGCTGCCGGGGCGGGTGAAGTGGTTGCTTCCCGCTGCGGCTCAACGCTTGCTTTCGGTTTCTCCATGTTGAAAGAAATGTTTACCGTCTTTGTCCCATAATCCCGCCATTGTTTCAGTTTTATCTTTACCAGAACATCAAACCCGTTTTTCGCATCTTCTGTAATTTTATAATCTTCCATAGATACCTTGATATTGGTGTCGAAAAGTCTTTTTCCGGTCGGTCGTTTCCTGCATACAATGAACTGGAAGGGTTTCTTACTCGTTTTCAGGCTTTCAAAGTAGTCCAGAAAATAGTCAGCACCTTTGAACCCTGACTTGTAAACGGCAAAGGGATATTTTTCTTGTGGTATTCTGCACTCAAATTCAATATCCGTTAGTTCTGCCTTTTTCAGAATGTTTATTTCCCCCTCGTTTATCAGGGTGACGGTTTCATTTGCATTGTTTATCTTTACTGAAAGTTTTGGGGGTGCTATCGGCAACAAGCACTTTTTCAGATAAAAGTCATATCCGCTCTGCTTCATCAGTCATGCACCCCTTCCGTTGAAATGTCAATAGCTTCATTCACCATATCGGTCATGCCGGACATGATACCGTCCAAATCCATACCGTTCTTGATGGTGTTGTGGTTCGTCTGTTCAATGCTGATTTCTGCGGTCGTGAATCGGTTGATTGCTTCCTGCTCCGCAATATCCCGAAGGTATTTCAGTTCTTCCCCGGTTATATCCATAGCGTCAGCCATAGCCCCGGTATTCCCCGCAATATCATCAACACCGCTTCCGATTCCCCCGGCTGTCAATGCGCTTGCGTAATCGTCAGCGGATGGAATGTCAGTAGTGCCGAAAAGGGATGAAGGATCGAAATTGGATATACTTTCATCAATCCCTTCCCCGAAGGAATACCCGGCATCCCAAGCCGCCCCATACTCAAACCGTTCCAAGTGCAAGCTGGAAGCGTCCATTTTCGCCATGATTTCCTCGCCCTGTCCGAAGGTTTCATCAACCCACCCGCCAAGGGAATCCCGCCACCCGGCAACCGCCCCGGCAAGGTTTGAACCGAAAATTGTATCAATAGCCGAAGCCAGAGATTCCAGCAGCGCAAGAATACAGTCCACCAGATCAAAAAACAACCGGGCAATCGCACCCACCGGATCATTGAACACGTTCCCGAAAAAGTTAGCAAAGGCGGCCATAAAATTCCAGAGTACCACGAAAATATCAATCACAAAGTTAATCAGGGTGACAAACCGATTTCCGATAAATGCCGCCGCCACCATGAACACCCCGCAAATAATACCCGTTGCGGAAACGGAAGTCCCGGCAAATTTATTCACCGCCGCCACCGCCGCATAAAACAAAGCAATCAGGGCGATAATCAAAACGATTATCCAGACGATAGGGCAAGCGTACATAGCGGCATTAAGTCCGTTCTGCGCCGCAATCTCTGCCGCCGTTGCCGCTGTCAATGCTCCGGTTGCTGCTGCATGAATCATTTGAGCAATCGCCATAGCAACATGAATACCATTACTTATCAGATTTATAGCATTTACCGCCATCTGCCAGCCATAATATACCGCCAAAGCCCCAGCCACACCCAAAATAATAGGAGATAACCAAGACCAATTATCAGCTAAAAGCTGCACCCCGGCGACTAGCAGATCGAAAATTTCCAATGCTACCACACCGATAAGGGACAGCGCATCAATAACACCGTTTGCAAAATCCCACAACGCTTGTGAATTAGCGATATGTTCTATAATGGGCAATGCAACGGCAGCAAGCATAGAAAGGGCATCAGCCGCACGATCTACCATCTGCCCGAAATCGTCACTGTTAGCAACTTTATTCAGTTCTTCCAGAACGGGCTGCAAAGCCATCAGAGCAGTATTTTCAAAAGAAGTCCAAAGCTGTTCAAAAGTCATTGGCATACTTTCAAATTTTTCGTTGGTTTCATCAGCCGCCGCAAACATAGCAGCTTTCACAATATCAGCCGTGATTTTCCCTTCTGCCGCCATATCTTTTAGTTCCCCTTTGGGGACTTCCAGATAATCAGCAATCGTCTGGATAATATTGAGGGCTTGCTCCAAGATACTGTTGTATTCTTCCCCCCTTAAAACCCCTGAACCCATAGCTTGCGTTAGCTGCAACATAGCCGCATCAATCCCAGCCGCTTCTGTCCCGGCAATTCTGAACTGTTTGTTGACTTGCTCCATGAACGCAATAATTTCCGCTGAACTGTCAAAAGCATCACCCGCCATAAGCCCCAGTTTTGAAACTGCGTCAGCCGTTGCCTGATATGCTCCCCTTGATCGTTCTGCGGAAAGATAAATCATATTCTGTAATTCCTGCGTTGTCTGCAAACCGTCATTCATCATATTCAGGCGGGCGGTTGTAGAAGCAAGGGTATCCGACAAGTTCAACGCATTTGAAAGTGTTTGAACTGTCGCATAAGTGGCTACAACCCCGCCGATCACCCGCATCAGTTCATTTGCTTCATGCGTCCCTTGCTCAATCTCACGATTAAGCCGCCCTTGTTCGTCCACATTGTCCCGGATATGTCTTTCCGTGTCCCCTATAATCTGCTGCAACCTTAAATATGCTTCATTTGCCGCCTGCACATCCAGATCATCCATAGCCCGGTTAAGGTTCTGCTGTTCCCGTACTGCCTGATCCAGTTGCCCACGCAACAATTCCAGTTCTGCATTTGCAGCATCCGCCCCCATGTTCAAAGGATTGTTTTCTATTGCCTGAATCCTATTTCTTACATTGTCAATTCTTACGGCAAGGCTGTTCAAATCCTGAAATGCTCCCGGTGGAAAGATATTTGTGTTATATGCCTGCCTTGCAATAGCGTCCTGCGTGGTGCTTAACTGTTCAAGCATATTATTAACACTTTGAACTTCCTGCTGAAATCTCTCCATTCCGCTTCCAGTGAACACTTCCAAACTGCCGGACTGCCATTGAATAGGCACATCAACGGGCGGCGGCTGATCTATGATTGGGTTTGGTGGTACTGGATTTACTGGAATATCAACCGGGGGCGGGGAAGGGGGCGGTTCAATCTCCGGCGAACCAGTACCCTGAATAGCCGCATCCAATTCCTGAACGGCAATAGTCGCCCGGTTTATGGATTCCCTTGCCGCTTCAATGGAAGCCGTGTCAACGGGTGAGTTCATAGTCTGGTGCAAATCTTCCATAGCGGAAAGCCCCAAATTCACGGAATCAATCACCTGATATAAAATACTTGTAAAATTATCCTGCAATTCAATAGATGATCTTATAGTCCCTATACTATCACCGCCCTTTCTTCCCTTTTTTCGCCTTGCGCTTCATTTCCTTTTCCTTTTCCTTGTCATTCTTCATCTTCACCTTGATTGCAGCCACAACAAAGGCTTTTTCAGGTTCATCCAGCGCAAGAAAGACGGAAGGCAAAATGTGTAATTTCAGAAGGGCATAGTAAGCAAAATTCGCTTCCCAATCCCCTTCTTCTATTAGTTTTTTGCTTCATCCACCTTTTCATCAAAGGACACGTTGAAGCCCTGAAATTTCTGGACGAAGGATGCCAGATCGTTATATTCGCCGGGATCGTCCACCATAGCAAGCAGCAGTTCCTCCGGTGTCATAGCACCATAGGAATCCTGCAAATCTTTATCGTACAGATCAGGGACAACCACGGAAGCGGCAACCATCTTTTGAATGTAAAGGCTGGACTTCACTTTCTGCCGGAACATATTCGGTTTTCCGGTGATCGGTACATCAATCGTGCAGGCATCCCGTAAATCCTCGTTTTCCTTTGAAGTGATATGCCGGAACTCCCATTCAAGGGGCTTGCCGTTTTCATCACACAGGGATTTTGTCGCCGCATACATTTCATTCTTCTTTTCGATTTTGTTAGCTTTCATGAATTTGCTGAATTTAGACATTTTTTACATTCTCCTTTACATTTTATCACTGACATTGAAAAACCCCTTATATGGGCTTATATGAAAGCCACATAAGGGGTTTAAGGCTGCTTAATTGGTAAGAAAACCTTCCAAATCCTTGAAGGCTTCCGGCATCTTGAAATCTTCAAAGGTGAAGTCCATATCTTCATCCAGATATTCCCCGTCAGCGTCAAACTTTGCCAGAATACCGCCGTCAATGTTGCAGTCCATCAGGATCATGGTCTGCCGCCCCGCTGCGGAAGTCTTATCCTCGTTGGAAATCTGGATTTCAAAATAAGTATCTTCCCCGGTGTCCTTGTACTGGATCATCATCTGCCGGAAGATGGAAGTGTTGTAATGAAAGGTTGCCGAACCCGTACCCTTCCACCCGGAAGCCTTGTTTCCTTTCCCGGTCTTTCCCAGAATGGGGACTTCCGTTTTGTTCTTCTCGAACTTTACTTCCAGATTGATAGCCTGCATGAAATTATATCTGCGTGTCCCAATCGTGATGAAGCACTCTGCCAAAGCCGCAAATACAGTGTCTTTGGCTTTCATAACTACATTACCGTTCATTCTCTTTCACCCCTTCCTTATGCCACCGTGACGGTCATGTACAGCTTGCCCATAGCGTTCACAACGGTTACAAGGTCGGTCACGACAACAGATTTCTTTGTGTCGCCCTGATCCACCTTCACATCAGCGTCAGAGAAATTTTCAATCGCCCTGATCTCCTGAAGCTGCTCATGGTGCTTGACAATATCAGACCAAAGGGAAATTCTTCCCGCCGCATCATTGGGAACGACACCCAGATACTTTGTATTGAAAAGTACCGCAATATCGTTTCCGATCTGGTCGATCACCCGGATCGTCTGATTGTCCTTGAAAATATCCCCCATTGTGTCGGAAGTCGTGACCATAGTGTTAATATCTTCCAGCACACGGACATCCGTTCCTACAAGGTGGAACGTGAACTTGCCCGCCTCGATAGCCGCTTTAAGCTGGTTCTGCGTGTAGGGGGTGTCAACGGTGAAATCACCGTCATACTTCTTGTTCTGGTTGCTCTTGTTGACTGCACAGCCAGCGGAAGCACCTGTCACCCAGTACACAAGGCTTGCTTCACCACATCCTTCATCCAGAACTTTATTGTTCACGCTGATAACACCCATGAAATCAGCCTTTGCGTAATCGTAAAGGACAAGCTGGAACTTCACACCCATTTCATCACGCAACCGCTTGTTGTATGCGGCATACAGTGATTTTGTGGTGTCGTCCGTCACAGCCGCCCCCATAGTGTTGAAGGAAAAGGATTCAGCCTTGTCAAGATAATCCTGATGATCCTTTCCGCTTACCTCTCCATTCCCTCCCCCGGTCATGGGGATTGCCGCCGCTGCTTCCAGAGTGATCCCGGATTTCCATTTCAGGAACTTGTTATCTGCCAGATCGTCAGCTTTCGCAACAGTCTGTTCGTCAACCACATCCGTCCCCAAAATGGTTTTCACGTCAAAAAGGGTTTCATCATCAGCGTTCACCTGAACCGCAATTTTCAGATCGTTCCCACGCACCCCGCAATAAAGGGCTTCCGCAAGGTCATTACTTGCTTTCGTTCCGCCACCGTTAAGGCGGTAGGCATAGAAAGTCTGCGTGTTCAGGAACAAATCCCGAAGCCCTTTCAGCTTGTCGCTGGTGTACTCATACCCGAAAATCTCCATGCTGTTCTTCTGGAAATCCCCGTTCGTCACTTCAAAGATTTCCCCTTCCTTCCCCCAGTCCAGTTCAAGGGGCATGGTTGCGATCCCCCGCTCGGAAAGGGTTGCGGTTGCGGCAGCTTTGGAAACGAAATTGATATAAGCACCCGGCAATTTCTTATTCTGTACTAAAAAAGTACCACCACCTAAAGCCATTCTTATTTCACCTTACCTTTCATATAACTTTCAATTTTTTCTTCCACGGCTTTCACCGTGTACAGTTCTCCGGTTTCAAGGAGGGCTTCCAGAATATCCCTTCTATCCCGGAAGCGGCTGGAAGCAATCAACTGTTCTTTTGAAAATTTATTTTCAACTTTCCCAGTGACCGCCTGATCTGCTTCCGGTGCTTTGCTTTTCCTTGCCATTTCATCACCTATCCTTTCACATGGGTTTCAGAAGAAACTTCTTCCATAACCGGGACGGATTCAGCCACCTTGTAAACAAACAGATCATAGTTCACGAAAAAGTGAAGAATACCGTCAACCACTTCATACTTCCTTTTTGTACCCATCACCAGATCACCGCCAACATCCAGATATTCCAGACAAGAAAAAAGCCGTTCACCAACGGCATAACATTCCTGCTTCCCGTGTAGCTTATCTTCCGGGAAATACTGAATACAAAATTGGTTCTGCCTGAAATACCGCTTCCATAAAAACAGTTCTTCCATGGGGTTCAGACATTGGACAAAAAAACAAGGCTCCTTCAAGCCCTGTCTTTTTTCTTCCCTATGGATTTTGTACTTATCACCAAATTCAGCATTAAGCGCAACGCTGATTGATTCAATTATGGTATTTATCATTTCATGCACCCCGCTAAATACTTTTTGATTTTGGCTTCCAGCACTTTAGGGGCGATCTCCTGAATCTCCTGCTCCGAAATCGTAAGCATGAACCGCCCTTGAACCCATCCTTCATGATCCGCCGTCCTATGCCCAAATTCAACATAGGAAGCATACTCAACCGGGTTCACGATCTCAATCACAAGAAAGCCCCCGTAATGGTTTATTTTCAGGCTGTCAACATACCCCGCTGCCCCGCTGGTTTTCATACCTTCCGAACCAGAACCGGATTGTTGGGAAGTCCAGCCCCTTCTTAACGTACCGCCTTTCTTACCTGAACTTTTCGGATAGTCCCCTACTGGTGTACGCTTTATGACTTTAGACAGTAGGCGGGCAGCTAATTCTTTGGCGCACCCTTCCACAAAGGCATCCACATCCCCGGCTTGAATTTTGTTCAACTGCTTTTGAAGTTTTTTCAAATCGGAAGCGGTAAATTTGCCCATGCTGCCCATTAAGCCCACCTCCTGAACGATTCAAGGGTAATTTCCTGATGGGTGGAATATACGGCTGGTACACCGCTTGCGGAATACTCGTTTGTTATCCCGTTTTGGGTGACGACAATCTTTGAATTGCTCCCTACCGCAATTTCAGGGGCAAGGAACAGTTTCACCCCCTGCGCCTGAACCGCTGCGGTTTCTGTCTGTACAACGCTGTTCAACTTTTCAAAGGATAACTTGCAAGGCTGATCTTCAATCACGGCAACTTCTTCTTCACTTGACAGTTTGGTTTTTTCGTCCGTCACATCACGACATTCATAGATGGTGCATAGCCCTTCATATGTGGCTTCCTGCGCCCTTCTAGCCGCCTTTCTTGCGGCTTCCATAGCTTTTACCATCTAAGCCGCCTATAACACGAAAATTCATCCCGTCCGTGCGTCAGAAGATAGTTCAGGAAGTTGTTCAACCTCTGTTCAGGTGTCAAACTCGCTTCCCCGGTTGCAAATACCGTGTTGGTGTCACCCTCTTGTATCTGCTTTACCGCAAAATCCAGATCAAGCCCCGCAATATCATCCGGTGAGAAAGTTTTCTTTGCCGTCAAGAACTCACCGACTGCCATATCAATAGCAATATTCATCAACCCGTCAGGTATGGAAGGTACGTTACAATCGTTTTTTATGGTGTTCTCAACCTTTTGGATGGAGAAGGTCAAAATGACTTCATCCCCATCCTTCAGGACATAGCCAAATGATTCAAGCCGTTCTTTCACCCGTTCCAGCATACCATCACCCTTTCTTATCCACGGGAGATAATGCGGGCAATCGGAATTGCTTTGTGGCTGATCGTCTTGTTGTCGCCGTTGCTCACCAAAGCCCAGTTCTTCCCGTTTTTCAGTTCTTCATCCGTGGGGCTGTTCGTTTTCTGGGACGCTTTCAGGTAGGAAATGCCCGCCACGCTCACAGCGTTACGCTTCCGGGAAATAAGGGTATCTTCCCCGCCGTTCGTCTTTGCGTCACGCACCATCTCATAGGGAACTTTCGCCCCAACGGGTTCAAAGCCGATAGCACCTTCACCCAGAACATAGGTAGTGTACTTTGTGTAGGAATCTGCGCTGTCAGAACCCGGAACTACTTCAACGGGCATAGAATCATCCACGATAACCAGCCGCCCGTTCCACGTTCCCATTTCAAGGTCACGCTCGATCCCTTCCGCATCCGTATATTTCAGGTATGCCAGAAGTTTCAGGTTTTCAAGGTTCGTTGCAACGGTGGAATGACAGATCACAAGGCTGAACTTCTGCTTGTGATCGCCGCAAGCCTTCTGGATCGCCACGTTCAGGGAAGTAGCCCCCATGCGCTGATCTTCTTCTGTTGCAAGGCTGGAAATGTCATAGGTGTGCTTATCGACAAATTCAGCGTTCGCCGTCTTGATCGCCCCCGTCCCGGTTGCAGCCATAGCGAAAATGCCTTCAAGGATCGCCAGCAAAGTCCCCTGATCCACGTCATTCCAGTAGCGGTTGATCTGTTTTCTCACGTTCGCCATGAAATCAACCCCGCCAGTAACATCATAGGAGAAATCGGCTTCCGTCCAGCCCTTCATGCGCCCATAGACGAAAACACCCTGTTCAAAGGTGTCTGTACTCTCTGCGGTCAGGTTGGTCTGCCCGTCATAGTTCAGGGCTTCCCCGCCGATCAGACCGAAGAAGGGAAGAACCGCATACACCGTTCCGGTCTGCGAATTGGTGACGAAAGTTTCCTTCAAACGCTGGTCGGAAACAATCGCCCTTGATTCTTTCAGCTTATTCAGCTTCACATTGGGAATAGCGGACATATACTTCCCAAATGCTTTCTCGTTAAAACTCTTTACGTCAAATTTTGCCATTGTTCAATCATCCTTTCTTAAAAATTGTTATTATACAGCGTCCGGGTTGCTCTCGATATATGCCGCCAGTTCTTCATAGGTCATTTTGGACATATCGACATTAGCTTCCGGCTTATTGTCACCGGAAGCCCCCGGCTGGAATCCCTTGAAGGTGTTCTTCTGCTGCACGTTGAACAGATAAGCGTCCGACTTCTGGATCGCCTTGATCTGGTCGTCCCATCCAGTCAACTTCCCATCCTCGCCCAGCTTCACCTTTGAAATATCAATCAGGGCTTTTACCGCCTTGCCGTTCTTTGCTCCGGCAGCGGTCAGGGCGGCATCAATAGCGTTATCCAGCTTCAACTGCGCCAGTTCTGCCTTGTGCGCCTTTTCCTGATCTGCGTTCTGCTGCTTCATGGTTTCGATCTGCTTTTTCAGTTCCTCGTTGTCCCCGGCAGACGCTTTCAGGGTTTCAAGCTGCTTGTCACGCTCCGCAACCTGCGCTTTCAGCGTCTTGCTTTCCTCCACCGCTTCATCATGCTTTGATTTCTCCACATACCCTTTCAGTTCTTCCAGAGAAGCCTTTTCAGCTTTCGCTGCCAGTTCTTCACTGATACCAAGGGCGACAAATTCCGCTTTCTTCATTTTCTTTTCCATCCTTTCATTGATTTTCTATTTTACCCATAGATGGGAGATGTTCGGATCACCTTACCCTTTCACCCTGACCTTCTCCCGGCAATTCGGACAAATGATTTCACCTTCCCATTCGTTCATTCCCGTTTGAACTGTTTTGACATCCTCTTTTTCATATTCAAGGAAACTGTCACAACTCCCGCAAATTACCCGCCGTTTGTTTCCATACCGGATCACTTTAACCATCCCCATCACCCCCTTTCTTAAAAATGGACATGAAAAAAGCACCCTTGAAAGTTTATTTTCAAAAGTGCTTATTTTTTGCGCTGCTTCTCTTTTTCGTAATACTCACATTCTTCGGTATTCTTCATTACAGCGTTAGGTTTCATCTGCGGATAAGGGTAAATATCACAACTGCTTTTATGCCATCCACATTCAACCGCCTTTCCGTCTTTCTGGTAAGCCGTTTTATCCCGAAAGATACAATTCCGGCATTGTTCAGGCTTAAACCATGTCACCCCGGTAATAGGCTGTTCAAAGTTCGGTGAATGTTGTTCCTTACTCATGCAACCACCTTCTTTCATGCTCATTTTACCAAATTATTTTTCAGAAGTCAAACCGCCATCAAAAGTATGTTCATATCCAGTCTTGAAATAATCAGGCTGATCCACAACTTCCATGTTCACAACATAACTGCTGCTTCCGGTTTTCTCAATGCTCGTTACCCGGAAGGTCGTTCCACGCTGGATAATGATTTCAGCTTCACCGCCTACCCCGGAATAAGTAGCACCGGATTTATAGATATGCTCCCCGCTGATCGTGTTCCCATAGTAGGAAGCTGGTTCTGCATATATCGCTTTTGTTCCTGCGGGCGCATAGATTTTATATGCCACATTGCCACCGAATCCCGTACCATCTGCGATCCCGGTTGACATGAAGGAATGTGACTGGAAACTCTGTTTTTCAATGATGGATTTCAGCGTTCCAATATCGCCAGCGTTCAATAACTGTTCAGCTTCTTTGAAACTGATAACATCACCTTCCAGCAGTCCCGCCAGACCGTTCAGGTCAGAACCACGGACAAGAAACACGTCCTTCTGCATCCCGCTTTTCTCTATGCCAGTTGTAAGTTCCGCAACCACATCCTGATAGTTCCTTATCTGCCCGCCGTAAGAAGGGCTTACCGCATTAGCATATTTCTTCTGGAAGGTCTTTGTGGAAAGAATAGCGTCATAATTGCCGTTTTCATTGTCCCACCTGACCTTATCAATCCCGGTATAGTTTGACCGTCCCCACCTTCCATTATACCCGGACAGTGGGCGGTTGATGGGGTGTGAATTGTGGGTGTACTGCCAGACAGCAAACTTTTCTTCTTCCGTCAGGGTGTTCCAGTCCGCATCCAGCAGAGGGCGGTAATATTTATCCGCTTCATACTTGCTTGTGAACCGCTGCGCCCATGCGTCCGTCTTTCTCTGTTCGTAGGCATCAGGGGAGAACTGCGGCTTCCCTTCCGGTTTTGGCTTCCCAAGGTTGGATAAATCCTTTTGAACTTTTTTCAGTTCGCTTTGAATATCATGATAGGACTTCCCTTCCGTTTCAAATTCGGAAAGCTGCTTGTAAAGGTCTTGATACTTCTGCATCAGGACGGGATCGGTTTCAGTGATGAACTTCCCTTCATAGTATTTTTTCTTCCCTTCAATGCCGCCCATCTTTGCCGCATAGTCAGCCGTTGTCACATCATCCTTCCAAATGCCGGAATAGGTCTTGATCTGAAAGTTGTCAAGCTGTTCTTGAAGGGCTTTCTGCTGTTTCGTCAGGGCTTTCTTTTCCTCTGCCAGCAGCTTTTCATCAAGTTTCGCCTGCCACTCCGCTTTTTGGGCTTCCAATGCGTCAATCTGATCTCCGATTGCTTGCAATTTGGAAAGTTCGTCCGGTACATCCGTGATCTGCGAATAATCATGCTGATAGTCGTTTTTAAATTCTTCCCACGACAAGCCGCCGTCAGCTTTCATCACATCAGAAAACTGCTTATCCAAATCTTCAATCTGAACATCAGCGTTCGCAATATTGGCTTGCAGCTTCTTCTTTGTCAGATATTCCTTCTTTGGCTTCTCCGGCTCAGGCGGTTCGGGATCTTTGTGTTTGGTGTAATGGGTAACACCGTTCTGATCGTACACATCAAACCCGGACTTGTCGCCGCCGTCAACAAAGGTTTCCTTCCACTCCTGATAATTCATATCATCAGGAATATAGTATGTGTTCCCATCTTCATCCCTTGCAGCCCGTTCCCCGACTTGACCGAAGTTTTCATCAAAGTGCGGTACGGTGGTACTTCTGCAATACACATGAAAGGGCGGGGCTGTTATGCCCGGTTCAAAGTCCTTCATGGGGAACACTTGCCCGTCAAGGCTTTGGCATATGTCGGAAGTATGGGAATCCAGTGTTGCCACAATCTCATATTCTTCCACATCCAGATCATTGAAGCAGTCCTTTTGTGCTGCGGAACTGAAATAGGCTTCTTCCGTCATAACCAGCCGCCCCGCATTGTGCTTTGAAGTGTTCATCTTCTTTGCTATTGCGTCAATCGCTTTCTGCGGGTTCTGCCCCAGCATGACGTTCCGGGTAAGTTCGTTATGGATTTCTGAAATCAGCTTTTCCTTGTTGCTCCAAATCCTTTCCGAAAAATTCTTCCCGTCAACTGCCCACGGTTTTGAAAGTAACTTTTCAATGTGCGACTGATCCAGTCCGGCAATATCCCAGCCTATCCCGAACCCCTTTTGAAGTTCATAGGCGGTATGGTAATACCCGCTTTGAAGAATGTCCGTCATTGTCCCGGTGGTGATCCCAAGCTGCTTTTCAAACATGACTTCAAGGCTATGTTGGGTGTGCATTTTCAGGACTTCAAGGCGGGAAATGTGGAACTTTGCGGAAGCGTTTTCCAGTTCCTTTGTCCAGCCGCCCATCAAAGCGTTGTCCTGCCCGTACTTGATATATTCTTTTACATCCCACTTAAATTCTTTCAGGTCAGTCCCGGAAAGCATCTTCCGGGCTTCTGCCATTGATACCCCGTTATTGTCCGCAAAACGCTGATACCATGTGTTGATCTTCCCTTCAATCTCTTTCTGCGCCTGCTTGTAAATCTTTTCGATTTCCAGATAAGCGTCAGCACCCTTTTGGTTCTGCGCCGCTTCAAGCTGCCCGAACCTGATCTTCCAGTATTCGCTATTCTGCATCATCCCCACCGCCTTTCAGGAAGCGGGGAACGATCAGGGTGTAAAAGCTGAATATGGGCTTACCGTTCATTGTCAGATTGAACTTTTTCACCCTGACAACCATCAGCCAGATAAACAGACCGAACACCCGCCCAAGAATGGGCTTTTTATACTCCACTTCCAGCGGGACGGTCAGCACATTAAACTTTTTCACCTTCACCCGGATCACCTTCTTTCTTTGGCGGAGATTTCCCCGGCTGACTGCCCGCCTTTCCCGGCTGCTGGAAAGGGTTATACCCTTGCTGCCGCTCAAACTCCGCTTGTTCTTCCTCTCTCTGCTTTTTCAGTCTTTCCAGTTCCTTCTTTGGATCGTCAATCCAAGGGTGCTGCCCTATGATGGTTTCATCCGAAAGGATACCCACGGACTTTGAACAATTCTCAATCGCTTCCGTTTCGTTTATCAGAATGTCCCGGTTGAAGATAATGTCCACCTTTTCCCCGTCAAAGTCCCCCTTCCCGGTGTTGGCAAAGTGGATATTGACAAACCAGAGGATTTCTTCAAAAGCCGCCTGAAACTCTGTTTCCATGTCGTTAGCGTCAAGGTCAATGTCAGAATACATTGACTGAATATTCATCTGGTTCGGGTTGCCGGAAAGCCGATCATCCTTTGCGTCATAGCCCATAGCGTTTTCAATCAGGGCTTTCTTGAATATCTCCAAGATTGCCTTGTAGTTTTCGCTGTTCACCGTGATTTCAAGGGTTTCAACTCCCCCGTTGGTGTCCCCGCTGCATCTGATCTTTACTGCCCCGAAAGTGGCAAGGTTGCGCCGGAACTCTCCCAAATCCTGACCGTCATAGTTTTTCAGGACAAGGATTGTGTTGCGGGAATCTTCCTGCATCCCGTTTTCAAAGTCCGAAAGCATGACATTGATCCCGTCCTGCAAGGACTTCATCCTTTTCAGCAGCGGGATTTCCCCTTCATTGTACTTCAAGGGAATCAGCGGTATCTTCTCCCAGTTCAGCCCGGTAACTTCCCCCTCGCTGTCCACGGAAGTGACATAAGGTGTTTCAAAGGTTTCGTTTTCCGTGCTTACATCCGGGATCAGGATTTCACCATCCAGAATGAACTTGTGAATCCCGGTCAGATCATAGACTTCCACCTTTTCAATGACCTTTGCGATAGTCCCTTCATAGCCCATCACCTGATACAACCTAACCGCAAAATCCAGTATAGTGTGTTCGCTGTCCTTCCAGAAGGGAAGTATTTCATAGGACGGGAAAAGCCTGAAAGCCAGTTCCCCGGCATCCGTGTAGTATGGGTATAGCCACGCAAGCCCGCCGTTCAAAGCAGCCTTGCCGCCGTTTTTCAGGGTTTTCATGAACCGCTTGTTGAACACTTCCTTCAAAAGTTCAACATACCCCGTGTTCTCCCCCTCGATAGCAAAGGGCTGTCCCAGTAGGTAGTTTGCTTTCTGGTTCACCATCTTTGCATACTGGTTATCAATCAGGCGGTTGTTCGGAAGGTTTTCAACCTCTTGCAGCTTGCCGCCCTCGCCGATCATAGTCCGCTTCCGTGTCAATATGTCATGTTCGTTGTCATAGTACAAATGCCCCTTGATCTGCATGATCCGGTGCGGGCTGTTCTTCCAGCGAGCAATCTCTTTTTCCAGAAATTCCTTGTCGCTCATGCGGCTTCTTGCCCCTTGCAATATAAGGTTCGTGACCTTGCTTGTCAGGAAATCAACAAAGCTCAACATACGTTTCACCCCCTTTCAATATTGTTCAATAAATACAAAAGCCCGGAAACATCATTGTTTCAAGGCTGTTTGTTACTAATGTGATATTTTTCTTTCTGCATCCACACGGAAAACCACAAAATAAAGCGTTGTAACCAGCGTTGCACCTTTGGCAAGTCGTATATGGTGTACTTTTCCCTTTTGTATATTTTTCTCCTGAATAGGCTCATGCTGTCCCCCTTATTCAAAACTGAAAGCGTCCCCCATGCTGAAATCTTCCATAGCGTAACGCATAGCATCCATCAGGTGGTTAAAATCATCAATGGGTTTATTCAACCGCTTTCCGGTCTTTGTGTCCGTGTCCCATGTGTAGTTAGATATTTCAGTGATGAAATTCACACACCGGGGATGAACAATAATGTGATAGTCCTGCAAGTAATCAATGCCGTTGTTTACACTGTCCTTGCCCTTCCTTGCCTGCTGGATATGGGAAAGCCCCAGTTCATACAAGCGGTCAATGCTTTTCGGTTCTGCTGCTTCTGCCCTGATCCGCTCCTTCCGATACCCCATTGTGGTGACTTCCGAAGCGATCCTTTCGTTGCTCATGGCGTTCTTATACATTTCATCAAAAACCCATAAGGTTTTCGCTGCTTCATCCACCAGACCGCAAAACAAAGCGGAAGGATCGTTTGTATATCCAAAGTCCAGACCGAAAGCAGACTTTACGCTTGCCATCTGCCTGATCTCGTCAATGTCGAAAGCCTTTTCTTCCCAGTTCTCAAAAATAAGCCCGTCAACAATGCCCCAGTCACCCAAGCCAGCCACACGGTAACGGCGGGGGTTGTTCAGGCGCATTGTTTCAAACACCTTGCGATCCGCTTCATCCAGCCATTCATTACAAAGGTAATTCGTGGTCATAGCAAGAGTTTCATCATCCGGGTTGTCGAAGAACCGCTTCTTCATCCAGTGGTGTTCATTCCACGGGTTGAAGGTCAAAGTGATCTGTTTGAACAGCCCCGTTTCCGGTGGTATCGCTCCACGGATGGATTCATCCAGCATATTGAAATCATTCTCGTTGCCGATCTCATACGCTTCTTCAATCCACATCCAGCACAAAAACCCATGTTCAACGGTTATTGAAGTGACTTTCAGCGGATCATCAAGTCCCCTGAAATATATCTTCTGTCCCGTGGGCTTGTAGGTCATTTCAAGGGGGCTTTCTTTTATCTCCCAGTGGTTTTGAACCCCCAAACGATTGATAGCCCATTTTAATTCCGTGAAGCAACTGTCTTTTAGTGTCCTGAACACCTTCCTGACAACCAGCAGATTAGCGTCAGGGTATTTCATCAGGTTCACGATATACCACAAAGCGGTTGTCTTTGATTTCTTGCTTGCACGGCTTCCCTTGCAAACTCTGTATCTGCCTTTCCACTTCCAGTAAGTGCCGTACCCCTTACCAACGTATTCAGGAAGGGAGATCATGCGTTTGCCGGAAGAAGTGGTCTTGTACTGTTCAGGCAAGTATAAACGCTTCTGATAATCAAAAACGTATTGACTACTAATCTTCGAGATCATCTTCCCCGGAAATGACAACCGGGATATTCACATTCACATCCAGCTTGTCATTCCACATACCTAAGTGTTTCCCCAGAAGTTCAAGGGCTTTCAGTTTGTCGTTTAGCCTGATCTCACGTTCAACTCCTTCACCCTCTTTTGTGGGGATCACCTTTACTTTCACCGATTGGATAGCGGCGGTATCGTCAGCGGTTGCCCCTGCCTTTATTGTGGCATCATCCGAATCAATCACATCAGCGGCATTGACGAAAGCGATCTTTGCAAGTTCCATCACAACCCGATCCTGATTCACTCCGGTTCGCTTGCTCCGCTCTGCCATCTTTTCAGAAATCGCCTGCTGAATGTTAAGTTTTGTCAAGTTCTGACTGGCTTGCTCTCTTGCCGTCTTGACAGAATACCCCGCCCTGATCGCCGCTTGTGTTGCGTTCAGGTCAATCAAATATTCATCAATGAAACGCTGCTGCTTCTCTGTTAGCTTTGCCATCCGGCAACACCTTCCTTTCTGCTGAAAATAAGAAAATCACCCGCTTTCACTGTACGGGTGATTTCTCACGATACTATAATAGCACACATCAATGTAGGTTTGTGTAGGTTGTTTCAAATTCTTGCAAAGCATACCCGTGTAACTCCCGTACATACTGATATGTGTAATTCATTTCAACGGCAATCTGTTCAAGCCTTTTGTTCTCAACGTACCGCTTATAAAGAATCCTTATGTGATCCGGCTTCTTCATGTTGTGAATCTCACCGATTATCTTATGTTTTAGGTCAACATAATCATCAATCAGGGAATCAATCTCATTTTCAAGGTCAATGATCCGGGCAATCTGCCGTTCATATCCTGCGCCTTCAGGAAGGCTTGTCTGGACACGCTCTTTTGAATAGTCAAAACTTCCGATACTGGAAAGCCTTGCCCGAAGGTCAGCTTTTTCCTGAATCCTCTGGTTAATAATCACATCTGCCTTATGTAACTGCTGCAAATATTCTTTCGCCGTCATAACATCATTCCTTTCTAACTTTTGAAATAAACTTTTCAAAAATCGGTACAACTTAATTCATGTAGTTCAAGATAAACAAGTTATTTATTACTATATTATTTTTTGTAAAAACACTGTAATTTCACGTTGTTTTTCTCTTTGTGTTTAGAAGTTACAAGTAACTTGTACCAACTTGAACCGCAAAGCCGAACCGCCCTATTTATCAGGGTTTCAGGCGGTTCAACTTCCACAACAACAACTTGAATTTATCTTGTATCAACTTGAACCAACCTGAACCGTTCGCACAAATCGGAAATCCAGTCTTTACGGGCGATCTGCGCTATCCATTCATCAGGAATACCGCTTTCACCACCGCAACCATAGATGATTCCGGCAAGACCGCCAGCGACCGCCGCTATTGTGTCAGTGTCACCGCCAAGGTTCACCGCCGTAAGGACGCAATCCCGGTAACTGCGGGTATGGTACACGCACCACAAAGCAGCTTCCAGAGTGTCCACCACATACCCGGTACTTTTGATTTCATCCCGGTTCAACTTGTAGATTTTGGGAATCCGGTCAAATTCCTTTACCCATATACCGGAATAGGAAATGCACTCTGATACAGTTCTGCCTTTCAAAAGCTGTTCAGCCGTTCCCACATACCGACGACAAGCCCGCTTTGAAATCTCATGGGAATGGGTAAGACTGGAAACTTCATCAACTGCGTGTAAGCTGGATGGAAAGAGGGCAAGCGGAAGAATCCGCATCAAAGAACCGTTCCCGTTGTCCTTCTTCCTGCCGCATCCACAAGTTATCCGCTGATTGTCAAATTTCCTGATAGCCCTTTCCGTTGTGCCACCTACATCAAACACTTTGCCGTATGGGGTAAATTCAGCATAGTTCAACCACCTTGAAAAATTCCGTATAATGTCAGCCGGATCAATTTCCCCCTTCCTGACGATACTTTCCATTGTGGCAAGGGTCAGGCTGCTATCATCCGACCATGTTCCGGGCGGCTGGTTATATGTCCCATAGCCGATCATATCATCAACATGGAATGTATCACGGATCTTGAACTCCACCGGAACACCCAGCGCATCACCAACGATCAAACCCATAACTGCATCATAAATTTTACCCATTCCGTTTACCTTCCTTTCTTTTCTGCTTTTTCAACTTTTCCGCTGCTTCCAGAATCGCCTTTTGTGTAGGGCATCCACCTTCCCGGTTGATAAGGAAATTGTAAGCCTTGCAATAGTGGATAAAAGGACACTCAATAGATACACAAGTTTTCAATCTTCATCCCCCTTTCGGCTGCCGCTTCAATGCCTGACCGCACCACCAGCAATAAACATCATCTTCCCCGACCTCTGAATTACATTCCTTACAGAAAAGTCCTTCATCATCCTTTCCGGGCTGGATCGGTGTATTCTTCTTTTTCAGGGCAGCGAAAAGTTCAATGCTGCCCAGTTCTTCATAATCATAAATTTCCTGCATCCAGTTAGCAGACACATCAACCGCTAACCTTCCGGCTTCCGTGATCCGGGACAACCGCCGCATGGGTGGAATCGTGCTTTCTCTCATTCTTCATCACTCCCTTCAAAAATATCCAAGGTCATATCCACCTTGAAAGGCGCACCGCCTATGAAGTTTGTTTTCAGCGTCCCATTCTCCAAGCTGATAATAAGAACCGAATTATTCAGGACGGTCACAAATTCATCACCGTTTTCCAGCTTTGCATCTTCCCCGAACTCTTTCTTGAACTCGTCAAATGCTCTGCCTACCGCTTCATCTAATTGTTTCAGCATTACCATTCACCCCTTTCCTTTCTTCCCGTTCCGGGGTGTCATACTCCGGGACAATAAGAATATCATGCCCCAGACGTTTCAGCCCCTTCTTCACGCTTTCTCTGATAGCGTCCCAGTCTTTCAGAAGAACCATTTTATAAGTATCTGCTGCCACTCCATCATCCCCTTTCAATTTATCCATTTAATGACCGGATCACCCTTGAACCCCTTTTCCCATACAAACCACGCATAAGCAACCGCACGGGACGAACACTTTTCAAATTCCCCATTCATAGCACACATTAGGCGGGAAGAACTGACATAGATTGTTTTGGGCGGGTTGTGTAAAAAGAAATCTTTCCGTTTCTGCCCTTCAAGGAATGTCAGCTTTAAGAACATAGCAACTTTCCTTCCCGGCTGCACACTGTTCAACGCTTGTTCAACAAATTCCAAAGCGTATTTATACGGCGGGTTTGTGATTATATCTCCCTCGAAGTTTTCAAGCGTATTTTTCAGGAAATCAAGGGGTTCAGGATCGCCAAACCCCCGGTATATCAAATCCGTGCTGATAACTTCAAAACCGTTCGCTTCCAGAACTTTTGACAAATGCCCTTCCCCGCAAGCACATTCCCAAACCACCGGATGAAAACTTTCTTCTGTAAGCAATAATTCCATAGCTTTAGGTTCTGTTGCGTAATAATCGTGCTGCTGCCGTTCCTTGTCCGTATGGTTGGAAGCCCCCAGCGTTGTATATATGCTTTTCTGGTTGCCTATCCAGTCTTTACTTCCGCGCTCTCTCTCTCTCTCTCTCTCTCTCTCTCTCTCTCTCTCTCTGCTCATTCAAAATGCACACCTTCCTTAATCTGCCGGAACAAATATCCGGTATTTCTTTCCACTAATCTTTTTATCAATCACTTTGAAATTCAGCGTCCGGTTGATCTGCTTTGAAAATTCAACATTACTCATAGCCTGCAAACTGTTAGCAAGGCAATATTCCTGATACCGCTTATAGACCTTGCTTGTAGGCTCATTTTCTATCTTGAAATCTTCATCTTCACATTCCCGAATGAACCCCAAAATAGGGTTGTTCCGCTGTCTGTAATCGTCCAGTTCGTCTTGAACTTTCGTTGAAACGGTGAACTGCTGCTTTTCAAGGATACGTTTCAGCCCGGAAATGCCCAGATTTATCAGGTATTCCATAACATCCGCATGACCTACCAGATCACGGCGGATATTGGACTTGAACCCGGTCTTGTCAACCGTGAACTTTGCGTTGAATGGGACGATCACCAAACGATCCAGAACCGCCCCGCTTTTGTCCTTGATCCGGGGAATGTCGTTTGCCGAAAACACCAGCTTTGAATAATTGTTGAACTCAAACGGATCACGCCCCTTCTGCTCAACCGACACCCTTTCACCAGTCACCAGCTTTTTGAATATTGCGGAATTGCCGATAAATTCATCACTTATATCATCACCGATATTTGCCAGCTTCCCGACCATTTCAGCGGTCTTGAATCTGTCCCCCAGTTCTTTCAGGTCAAGGGACGCAATATTTTCTTCCCCCAGCAGACTTTGGATCACCGCAAGGAATGTACTTTTCCCGTTGCTCCCGTCCCCGGTCAGGATAAAGGCTTTCCGCAACTCATTCCTGCGGTAAAAGCAATACCCAATCATTTCTTCCAGCAAAAGCCTGATCTGCTGATCGTCACAAGAAACACGGTTCAGCATTTCATCAGCGGCTTTTGAATATGCGCCCGGATTGTAGTTCCACCTGATTTTGTTCGTGATGATATGCTCCGGGGAAAACTCCGAAAATGTGTTATCGAATATGTTGTAAACCCCGTTTTCAAAAGCTATCCAGTCCGCATCATTGGAACTTATATTGTCCTGAATGGAAATATTCAGGTATTCAAGAACTTCCGTCCTTTTCGTCCGGTTCAGGGTGGGGATATGCTGGATCATGACCGCTTCAATCGCCGTCTTACCCGGTACATAGATACCATCCTTGTATATGTGAAGCTGGTTGTTTATCCTGATAATGTGGTTATTGTTCTTCAAAAAGGTTGCGAACTTATCAAACAAGAACGCTGAACCATTGAAAAATATGGGCTTCTTGAAAGCATCATCCCGAAGCACCGTTTCAATCTCACTATCGGAAAGCGGCTCTTTCAGCACAAACTGATTGATGATCCTGATTGTTTCCCTTGCTTCCTCTTTGCTGAAATCGTTGCTTTGCAAGGTCAGGATATAGTTAAACAGACTTTGGTTTCTGCCGTCCCCGGCTTCCATGTCAAGAAATTCAAGTTTCATCTTTGATTTCAGGGGGTGAAGCCAGCGGGGAATCTGCTGCGCTTCTTCATTTTCTGCGGTATCATAAATGATTTCCCGTTCCTTCCCCCCAAATTTCAGAACTGAATATGAATTTCTTGATCCTAACTTAATATCAGCGGTCAACCCGATTGCCAGTTTGCAGCCTGTTTTCCCCGTTTGAACTCCGCTGTTTTTGAAAAGGAAATGCTTCCCCCGGCTGGTTTTATACACCCGGCAGCACAATTTCTTTTCTTTCACTACCTTAAACAGAGTTTCAGACATTTCAAAATCATCAATATCTACCAGTATGGTATCTTTCGCCAAAATTCCAGCGTATTCCGGTAATGACTGAACTTGTTCAAAGGTCTTGAAATCAGTCCTATTCTTGAATTTTTCAACACATTTTTTGTCCTTTGTTTCAACGTAACCTTTGAAGAACAACACCCATCACCACCTTCATAATAATTTCAAATACTCTGAAAATTGCTTTTCCTCTTTTTCATGCCGCTTGTAATCCGATAAATGGATTGCTGCATACCTCTTGTATTTTCCCAGCTTCTTTTTTTCCTCTGCCAATTCATCCTTTGACAGAGAAACACCATTGGGACGCTTCCTTGTAGTAACCATTTCTTTTGAATCAGCTTCCAACTGCCGATTTTCCAAGTGCATTTTTGCACTGTACTTCTTTGCCTTTTCATGTTCTGCTTTCTTATCTTGAAAGTAAACTTTCAATTTATCCTTCAATTCGTCCTCATGCTGCCAGTCAAGAGAAATAATTGAAAGCAGTTTTTTTAAATCCTTCTTTGTGGAAGGGAAGAACTTGTCAAGAAAAATACTCATTCTCCCTTTCCCGTTATCCCATGTAATATTTAAAGTTTCCATCATATCACCCCGAAATCTCCTAACCTTTTCTTTGCGAAATTAACATACCATTCTTTATCCAGCCTATCAGGGACGGAAACACCATTCACCGAATCATTCCAGATAAAACAGTGTTCAGGGGAATTTGTCAGTTTCGCCGCTGTTTTCCTTGTGGCATGAATCTTCTTCACCCCCGGATCAGAAGCAACCTTTGAAGCGAACACCCGGACACATTTTTCTTTCAGCGGTTTATCCCCATAAAGGATATGCGTGTATTTGTTGCTGATTTTGGAAACAAGCTGGAACTCCCGCAAATCATCACATTCACAAACTGTTCTTTCAACCGGAATACCTTTAATCATGTAATCAACCAATGCCTTGTTGATGATAGGAAGATCATAGTTAAGATCGTTCAACTTCATCACATAGCCGCCTTTTGCCTTGACTGCCCCGGTTTCCCGGTCAATAAGCAGATAATTATTCACATCCTTCTGGTATATGTCACCCATGAAAGTATCAAATTCCATATTCATACCAGTGCGCTGTTCCCACTCATAAACAATATCATCCAGAATGTCAAAGTCACGCTCATAATCATTCAGCTTTACAATAATGCCGTCCGTGTTGTTCTGGATCAGCATACAATAGGGTTCAATGTGTTCAACTAAATCCAGTAAAAGCAACTGCCCGTTTATGCAAATGCTGTTATTGCTCATAGGGTCAAACAAAGCTGACTGCCGCTGCTTCATCTGCCCGGAAATAGCGTTATCCATAATTTTGAAAGGCTGTCTTGCTTTCTTATCCCCCTTCCGTTTAAATTCAATATTGCTGTCGTGGATGAACTCAAAATTTTCAGGGTGGTTCATCACACGATACCCGAATTTATATTTCTTTTGAAGGGAAGGGTAATAAGCGGTCACATCAATAATCAGGAATATGCCGGAAGCGTGGAATTTTCCCCTTGCCCCATGACCGCCGCCCCATGAAAAGGTATGTTCCACCCCTGCCACCATGACCTTATCCTGCTTTTTCTTGTAATCGTGGTTTTCCGGGTTTCTGTACCAGTCAGCAATATAGCGGTATTTTTTCAGTTCAAGGCAATCCAGAATAGGGAATTGAAATTCATCATCAAAAGTTTCCCCCTTTCGGTTTCCCCCTAAAATCTCCGCTGCAAGCTGCGCTTTGGTTTTGGATATGAAATCAATGGGAAGTTTGAAGTGCTTTATGAAGTACATCATTGTGTTAAATTCTTCTATGCGCTTCAAGAAAACTTCCATAGCGTGATCCGCATCATGACCGCAATATTTGAAGGTTTCTCTTATCTCCGCATCCGTCAGTTTTCGGTCAATGTCAAAGGGGACAGAAGTTTCTTTTATGTCATGCCCCATGAATCCTTCAAAAGATTTTAAGCCCCGGTCTGTTCCCAGCATAACATCATAGTTCAAAAGAGGAATGTTCCTGAACATGGTGGGCGCAAACTTCCACCCCGGATTCCCTTTCAGAATGATATAGTCATTCACTTTTTTTGGATCGAACCCGCAAAGGATAGCTTTCAAAATATACTGATCGTAATGCCTGCTGTTGAACCCACACCAGATTTCTTTTTTGCTTCTCTCATATAAGGCTTCCAGTTCATCAGGGGAGTTGACGATCTCATAGGTTGTTCTGGTTGACGTGTCCTTCACAACTACAAGCCAGTCATATTTGAAAACTTCAAAGTCATAAAATAGCACCTTTTCACCCCTTCCTATGGGGAAGAATCCGGGGAAATAGCTTCCCCGGAATCACCCTGATCCTGCTGCTGTTTAATCTTCCAGAACATAGACTTCCTTGATCTCAAATGTATTGTAGCCCTTGCTGTTCTCCCCGTAGTCAAGCAGATATTCAAAGTTGCCGTCAATAAGTTCCATCACGTCCATAACCATACCGTTATACTGGTTATAGGTCTTGAAGATCACATCCGGCTTTTCGCTATCGTCAACTTCCGAAATAAGGGAACGTAAGAACTCATTGGCAATATGAATCTGGAAGCCCTGCGTAACCACCTGATTCATAAAGATCAGACTGCCCTTGTACTCGCCATCAAGAACCTTCATCCAGCAAGACAACATAGGATCGCCCTTCTTGCTGGTTGTCATTTCCAGCTTGTTGATCTCCACTTCATAGGTATCATGGGGAACTTCCTTGTAATTCCCCCCGCCGTTGGCTGCTGCTTCCTCAACATCCTTTGCAAGACCTTCCGTGTCGATCTCTCTGTCAAACTTATCCCAAATGTTTCCATTCATGGTAAAACCACCTTTTTAACCTTTCTTAAAATTTTGTGTTCAAGTTTCCCTTTGTCAGTTCAAAGGCTTCTTCCCGGCTGAACCCTTCCGCCACATACGCATCAAAGAACTTTTTAGCTGTCCCAGCGGATTTCTTTGCCTTGCTCTCCATATCCGGGGCTTCCTTCCCCCACGGGTTTTCCGGCTTATAGGCTTTCTTTGCGTCCTCTGCTTTCTTGCTTGCAGCCGCCGTAATAAAAGCGGCTGCAACATCATCCGGGACGGGTACACCAAACAGATTCAACATACTTCATACCTTCCTTTCTCTTAATCTCTCGCTCTGCGTCTGCGGCGGGGCTTTTCTTCCTGCTGCGGCTGTCCGGTAGGTTCAGGCTGTTCAGGCGGGTTCATAGCCGGGAAATCTTCCCCTTCCTCTGCCGGAATGTCCATGAACTTGTCAGCGGGATTTTCCCCTTTGCCCTCTGCGCCCGTTTTAGGGGCTTCCTGCGGCTTTTCCGTTTCAGGTGTGTTATTTATCGGCTGTTCCTCTTTGGGGCTGTCCTGCGGCTTATCTGCGCCCGTGGCGGGGGGTTCCGCTTTCTTTCTGCTGCTTCTCCCGTTCTCTGCGGTAGTAGCGGCGGGTGCTGCCTTCTTCCCGGCTGCTGCGTTTGCGTTGGCTTCATCATATACGGCAAAGAGGGCATCCACATCCAGCGGAATATCCTTTGCATTTACACGCAACCGCCCGCCGCCGAAGATCACTTCATTGGACTTGAAATTGAAAGTCCTGACTTCATCATCTGCCACGATCCGGGCAACCACATCCACCATTCCGGCAACCTTGTTGGCAACCTTATCCTGCAAGTTCGGCTTGATCGCCGTGATCTTATCGCCGCCCTTTCTGGTAATGTCCTTTGTGGTGTCCTCATGGGAGATCAGGATGATATTTTCATAATCAAGGTTCATCAGCTTTTTCAGCGTGTTCAGGAACTCGCCCCGCACCTTATCCCATGCCCGGAAGGAATCGTCTGATTCATGAGTGATCCCCATCTGCTGATACATATAAAGCCGACAATGTTCATACAAATCTTCCAAAAGGTCAACCACAATGGTTTTGAAGGTGTTATCCTTCTTTTCCAGTTCGGCAACGATATCTTTGAATACTTCCCATGCCAGCGTTCTTTTCGTCTGTCTGCCCTCTACACGCACATCATCCTTGATGTGGATATAGGGCGCATTTACGAACTTGATATTGCCGTCCGTGTTCAGCATCAGCGGATCGGGGAAGTCATTGGCAAAAGTAGTCTTGCCGCAAAACGGAACACCATAAATCCAGATCACACGCTTTGTAACCGCATCAATAGTTCTTCTCTTGTTTTCAGGTAACTTCATAAAATAGTCCCATCCTTTCTCACAATATTCTTGATATTCACAGTACCTACATAAGTAACTTGTTTCCTGCGGGAACTCTGTTTCCTCGTTCACCGCTTTTATATCAAACAGAAATTCAACCACTTTTTCCATGTTGAACTCAATTTGAACAGTTTTAACTTCCACGCTTGAAAGTTCTTCTTTCAGCCGTTCCCGGAAGTCTTGCAAACCTTCCGTTTTCTTCTGCCGGATTGATACCTTTGGAACAAAAACCAGATACAAGTTCCTGATCCTCTTTCCGGGATTGTCCCTTTCAAAGAAATACTTGTATAGGTGAAGCTGCGCCGACTGCTTATAACCTGATAAATTGTTTGAATATTTGAAATCGTAAATATCAAACCATTGTATCCCGTCCCCGGAAGGGTACAAAGGGAAAAGGTAATCAATGAACCCGTGGAAGTCCTTGTTTGATATTTCAGCCTCAAATTGCCCTTCAACACCGTCCGGGTAAAGCGGATCATTTTCTGTCCGTGGAATCGCCGCCCTTGCCAGCGGGATCACCGTTTCCAGCTTCATGACCTCGTTGATATGTTCATCCGTGATGATCGGATAGCTGAAATAGTATTCCTGAACGGCATCCGCAAGGCTTTTTTCTATCCCGGTATGAACCGCCTGCCCTACAATCAAGGGGTTATCCGGTTCTATGGGGGAATTGGTGGTTATTCCGTCCAAATATCGCATTTTGTACTTGAATTTGCATTTTTCAAAGCAATCAATTCTTGAATGTGAATACTGCAATCTATCACCCCTTTCAAAAGTTCCTTGAACTGTTCAAACCCTTCCGGGTAAAGGAAAACCCCGATCCCGCCAGATTTATTGATTCTGCCGATATTCAGCTTTTGCAATTCGGACGGTCTGCCACTGGAAGCCTTTACTTCAACCGCCAGCATCACCCCATTCACACAACATATAAGGTCAGGTATGCCGGACTTCTGGAAGCCGCCGCCCCATATCTTTGTGTACCACCCAACCATAGGGGCATCCATGCGGTCAGAAGGATAACCAGCCGGGTATATGCCAACGGAATGAAAATGTTTCTTAATCCGGTTTTCAAACAGCTTTTCGTCTGCCATTTACTCACCTTCTCCCATGCTCAAAGCAGATTTAAACTGATCTTCCAGAGATTGACGGCTATATGAATCGTAACAATCCGGGCAAAGGAATTTTCCGTCATAAAACTGGAAAGGTTCTCCCATTTCAGTCAATTCTTTCACTTCATCAGCCGTGAAATTTTCACCGCACATTGAACACTGTATATCTGCATCACCAGAGATTGAACATTCAAGGTGTCCATCCGTGGGTTCTGATTCTCCCCAATTCTCAAATGTGCTTATTTCTGCCATTGTCCCGAAGATAACGGAAAAATGCTGAATTGCATTGTCCCGGTCAACATTATGCTTGTCAGCTATGGCGACCAACTTATCAATCAGGTCATTCACAACCGGGGTAAAATCTTCCATATAGGCAGCGTGTTCCTTATCATTCAGGTATTGTTCAACCGGAAGATGGACGATCTTTTTATTCTTCATCTTCTTCACCGTCCCAATCCCCGGTATCGTTGGCATAGATTTCAAAGTAGTCAACTTCCGTTGAACCATCTTCAAAATGCCGTCCTTCAGGAAGGGAGTAATTCACCCGTTTTGCACTCTCAATAATGATCTCGCCTTCTCCCTGATCCACCCCGGTATCACTGGAAAGCTGTACTTCCAGATTATCCGGTACACCTTCAAGGGCTTTTCTCAATTCACCCACGGTCAACGCTTTCTTTTTCATAACACGCACCTTCTTTCTTTAAATTTTTCACATAAAATTCAGTACCACTTTGGGAAGCTTTCACATGACAAATATGATGTTTACAAGCTATCTTCCGGCATGGTTGCCGTTTTCGTTTTGACTGGCTGCACACAATTTCACCATGTTCAGAAGTTCCCCGTGTTTCAAACCATCCCATTACTTCACTTCAATCTTGACGGAAGCGGAAACATTGGAAGTTTTCGTGTACTTTGCAGCCACATCCGGCAATTCCTTTTTCAGCTTTACGCTGTCAATGCTGTTTCTTACCGTGGGGGCGGTATAGGTGAAGGTTACGCTGTCACTTTCAAACTTCTTCACCCCGTACTGCTCCATAGCTTTGACAAGCTGCGCCCGCATTTCCTTTTCTTTCTCTTCCAGCTTTTTCTTCTGGATCGTGAGATCGGCAATCGCCTTGATAACTGCGGCAGCATCCTTCTTCATGGTAAGAAGGGCATTTTCTTCCGAAAAGGCATCCTGGCATTTCTGCGCCACCCCGTCCTTTGCATCCCCACACGCTTCTTCACATGAATCTTTCCGGTCACAGTAGAAACAACAAATGCTCTGCCCACAAGTAGGGGTTGCTACTTCCCCGCTGGTAATCTGTCTACACTTCATCATTCTTCTTTTCTCCTTTCGATTTCTTCATTGAATTTTTGTTGGTACTGGAAAACGCTTTTTGAATAGTTAATTTCAAAAATTCCATTTTCCCATAACCGGGAAGCCCCGGATTCCCCTAAGTTGTAAGCCATAAGAACCTTTTCAGGGGTTTCATACTTTTCAAACAGTTTCCGAAGAATGAACATTCCTGAACGCACATTGTTATAAGGTTCAAGGAAGTCAGTCACCCCAAGGGTTTCAGTTATCAAAGTGTGGTTCTTTTCATTGACCTGCATCAGCCCGTAATCGTTGCTTTCGCTTATCACATCAGCCCGGAAACTACTTTCCTGCTGGATCAATGCCATTACAAAGGTGAAGTCAATTTCATACCCTTCTGATAGATAGAAAATAAATTCCTGCAAATCCTCACTGATCGGAACATCCAGCGGGACAAATTCTTCACCACTTTTCAGTTCAGGGACTTCACCTTCAAAAATCATCCCGTCATACCGCCCATATATCAGGGCTTCTTTTCCGGGTGCTTCCGGCTCTCTGTCCATGAGTACCGCTTTGCACCCCCAGCCACTACCGAACCCGATAACAAGGAATGTAAAACCGACGATCACCCATGAAATCACTAGCCTTTTACGAATCGCATTTTTCGTTATACGCTTTGAATAGTTCATCAGTGTAATCCTTTCTTTGCTCCAAGGTGTGAAGAATATCTTCTTCCACCGTTCCGGGGCATACCATGATATAATAAAAACAAGTGCTTTCCTGCCCGATCCGGTGAATCCTCTTTTTTGACTGTTCAAAAAGTTCACTTCTGTCTGTCAGGGAAAAGTAAATTATTTTGTTTGCCTTTTGGAGATTCAGCCCCATAGCACCAGCCTGATATTGAACGAAAGTTATTGAATTTTCATCTGCTTCAAAGGCATCCAAATCTTTTCTTTCCCCGTTCACAATGGAAACAGGTCTTTCAATCTCAATCGCAATATCCAGCAAAGCGTTCAATTCATCATTGAAGTTATAGAACACAATCACCCGATCTTCCGTTGATTGAATCAAGTCACGGAACGCTGCGATCCTATCTTTGTTCAGATAGCTGCACATCATCCGGGCATATATCCGCTTTGAAAGGATGGTGTCCCCTATGAACTCCCGCCCTTCAATGGTGATGATTTCATCACGCATAAACTTCCGGTATTCTCTGGTTGCTCTGGAATGTACCGGGGTGATGATCTGCTGCGGAAGGTCAAACACTTCTTCCGACTTCATAAAGATCGCCCCGTGGTCTGCCAGCTTCATTTTCAGGCGGTCAACATTCTTGTATCCGGTGATATGCGGAATCCTGAACCCGCTTTCTGAATCCTCTATCCACTCCATTTCAACATACTGCTTATAGAACAGTTCCTTCTTTATTCCCCAGCCCAGAAGATGAAGCTGCGACCATAGCTTTTCATACTTCCCCGCCGTGGGTGTACCGGATAAAAGGATCACATTTTCCGGGTGCATTTTCAGGATGAATTTTGACCGTTTCGCCGTTTCATTTTGAATGATGGAACTTTCATCCAGCATCAATGTAAAACCGCTTATATCGGCAAAATATGACCTTCTGAACACCAAATCATAGTTGATAACACCCACGAACTTCCCGACTGTCCCGGTAAACTCTTTAAACTGCCGTTTGTCTGTCAGATCAAACACCCCAATGTTGTAATGCTCCCGGAAGTGTTCAACCCAGTCCTGAACCTTTGACTTCTGACATATGACAAGGATCATGTTGGGATATGAAACTGCCTTTTCGCTTCCTACAAAGGTTTTTCCCAGCCCCATGTCAAGGTAATAGGCAACCCGGTTGAACTGCTTTGTTTTCTCTAAAGCCGTTTCCTGATGGGGAAAAAGCTGCATACCGATCACCTAACCTTTCTTTGCTTTCGGCGCTTCCTGACGAACGATATAAACACACTTTTCAGCCCGGTACACATCATAGACTTCTTTCTGGTTCTCCCGCCGTCTGTATGACTGGATGGAAGAAAGCCGTTTCTTTGCTTCCGCATCCGATTCATACTCAAAGCACATATTTTTCTTCCCCTTCATTTTCAGGAAGGTTTCAATGGCAAGGATTTCATCACTTTTCGCTGCACCCCTGAAAGATTTTCTTTCCGGCAACTGCACATCATACTTAATTTCCATATTTTCACCGCCTTCATAATCTACAAAATTCAAATTGTCATAGGTAACGGTATCGGAAAATGTCATCCCATCCGTTCCCGGTATCACTTCATCCAGACTTATAACCTTTATCCGCTTTTTCTGCTTATCCAGTTCATGACCTATCGCTGAACGCATAGCATAAAAGGCGATAATCTCAAAATTGTGCTTGTGTAATTCGGGGATTGCAAGCCATCTTTTTACTGAAAGCAAGTATCTGAAAATCACCACATCATACCATTCATCAAAAGGCAGCTTTCTTATGTTCAGATATTTCCTAATCAGGTGATGGTTTTCCGCTGCAAAGGACTGTTCTTCCTCTGTCAAGGGGGCTTCATACTTTGACTTTCTCATGGTTTACCCCCCCGATTATTCGGTGGGTATCTGGATTCCCGTGTATTCAGTGAATTTCACAGAGGAAATAAAGTAACTCCATTTCTGCAACTTCACCGCATAGCCCCACGGGAAGATTCCGTCCCGTAATCCCTGCATAACCCATTCCTTTGATTTTCCCATCAGTTTAGCGATAAGCGGAACGGGAACATTCACAACCCCGTCATGCTGAACCGTTGCAGCGGTTTCAGAAAACTGGTTGAAATAATTCTCCTGAACTCCCAGCGCAAGGGCGATCTGCTTCTTGCGATCCTCTGCGGGTTCATTCTTCCCGGAAAGATACTGACTGATAGAAGATTTACCGATTCCGGTAAGGTCTGAAAGTTTGGATTGACTGATACCCAAATCTTTCATCAGGTTTTTCAATTTGTCTGCAAATTTCATCATTCACTTCATCCTTTCTCTTTTCTGGTTAGTCCTGAATCATGGGGCTTTTGTTGTACTGCTCCTGAATCTTGATCTGCCGCTTGTTGCCAGCAACATCACATTCCCACACAACACGGAAATTCTTTCCTGCGGCTTTCATGCTGTCCAGATATTCCCTTGCTTCTTCCGGGGAATCAAATTCAAGAACCTTCACGATTGAAGCAGCCAAAACCTTCTTCATGCTCACACACTCCTTTCTTTGTAGATTAAATATCTACATTAGCGGTAAAAAAAAATCAGTTCCTTCTCCTGAATGTCTATTTTCAGAAGATCGCACAGAATCATAATTTCTTTTGCCTTAAACTCCGTTTCATTGTTGATTTTCTTCAAAAAGCCCTGATAGGTGATCCCGATCTGCTTTGCGATAAAGCGTAACTTATAGCCGGATTCATCAATTTTCTTCCGCAACAATGCCGTATTTGTCATGCTTTCACCCCCTTACATTTTTGCCATAATATCCCGGATCATGGAAACACCGGAATCACACGCTACATTGATTCTCACCTTGCCGCCATTCTGGTAAGTCCCGGTGACAATTTCGGTTTCAGGATCATAGGTCAGGGTTTCAAGATTGCTCTGTCCCCTCGTCAGCTTTAAGGCTTCCAGCAGATAGTCACAAATAAGCTGCTTATCCTCACGGTCATTCAGACCTTCCGCAACCAGATCATAGGAGAAGGCTTCCTTTTCGGTAAGCGGTTTTGAATAATCAATATACCCCCATGCTTCACGACCGATTGACTTCACCATTTCCCGGCTGTCAAAATTGTGGATTTCAACCACGTTTCCATTGTTCGGATAAGTCCCGATTGATACCGGGCGCATTGTTGAAAAATATCTGTACTTCATAGCGTTCCCCTTTCTCTAACAGTCAGTTGCTTCTTCCAGTGAACTTGTCACATCATCCAGATTATCCTTTGCGCTTTCCAGCGTATCATAAGCGGACTGCAAGGAATCGCAAGCGGAATCTGCCATTTCATACCGCTCCCCAGACTGCATATTTTCCGGGATGTTATCACGGTATTCCGTTTCTTCATCAATCACCGCCTGAATATCATCAAGCAAGGATTCCATTTCCCCCTGCACGGCTTCAAGCCGGGTGTTGATTTCATAAATGATCCTTCTTCTCTGTTTGTTCATATACACCTTCCTTTCCGGCATAACAGCCCTTTTATAAAAATTGTCTATTGTCAGCACCTTGTAAAGCATTGGGAAGGTCTTGCCCTATCAGGTTTCACACTAAAGCCTGAAAACTTGCTATCCAACAAAGGGATTTTTCAAGCGTTCTTTCCCTTGAACCGCTCCCCGGTTTTCCCATTAAAAACCGGATGAAAACTTGTTGACCGACACACAATAGACAACATTTATAAAAAGACTGCTATCTGTTATTTTCCGTCACTCTGCATTTTTACGGGCTTGTGACCGTCCACGGCTGCATTAACGGCGGGCATCTGCCCAACCTTATTCTTTCAAATCAATATAGAAATTGTTATCGTCCTGCCATGTGAAACATTCAAGTTCACGGTTCATGTATTCCAGAACATTGTCCTGATACCAGTTCCCGCTTGTAATCAAATGAAGATCAGCCCCACGAACCCAAACCACCGTGTTATCATCAATCAGCCCCAAATCATGAATTTTACTCAATGTCATATCCGCTACCGCCTTTCTATATGCTTCCGTTTTCGCACCCTTCAACCACTATCGCAATCCCGGCTTTCAGTTCACAACAAGTTTCTACACCACGGACAACCGTTCTTTCCCGTCCCTCTCTAGGATAAATGTTCGTGATCGGTCTATCTGCCAGACTGTCAGGAACTTCAATCTTGTGTTCCCCGTCATAGTAAACAATCCAGCCCTGACCGTCTATTGTCCCAACCGTAAACGGCATACTTACCGCCAGCACTTCCAAAAATTTTCTTAATGTCATATTATCCACCTTTCCGGGAAGCGGGTTTTACTCCGCTTCCTCAAACTTCATTTCACAATCACCACAAATCACATTTACTTCTTTCGTTGCCCTGATAATGCACCCGCATCCGGGGCAAATGTATTTCCGGGTTGACGTTTGGCTTTGGACGCTCCCGGAAATTTCAGTTCCGGCTTTCTGAAAAGCTGAAATTTCTTGTCCTGCAAGCTGTCAACAAATGCTTTCGCTTCCGGGTTCAGCTTTGTTTTAGTCCAGCCGTATTTTGCATCCTTTTCAACGGTCAAGCCGTGCTGTTC
>ERZ778516.291-NODE-291-length-43275-cov-6.182346_pt1 | contig 43275 bp, 55 predicted proteins | sample MGYA00510342_ERZ778516 | MGnify/ENA primary metagenome ERZ778516 (study PRJEB29527, sample SAMN07138961) | mouse gut metagenome | material: feces | host: mouse | place: China:Nanjing | collected 2016-01-25 ...
AATTCTGTCTGGTTTGCTTTTTTTCCAATTGCTGCATCTAATGCTGTGGAAACATCTTTATTCGCCTGTATTGCATCTGCAACTTCCTTTAAAGTATCTAAAGTTTCTGGCGCCCCGCCGATTAAATCAGCAATCTTTCTGTCAGTATACCCCGTTGCTTGCCGATACGCAGAATCCAAAGCGTTTTGCTGCGCTGTACTTACAGGCTTGTTAACATCCGCGGTATTATCCACATTTCCAAGACCAACCTGCGCTTTTGTCACTTTATGTGGATTTGTTTTATCAGCTACATGATTTACCAGACTGTTTTTATTGGTTTCCTCTGCTGTCTGCGCCCGTTCATTCTCTTCTTGCAAATCCTGTTTTAAATTTTTTATTGTATTCTCATAATCATCATACGCCACATACAAAATTTCTGCTGCAGACACTGTTATTTCTTCCACATCAGATATTGTTAATGCCAAACGAATTCTCTTTTTTGTTGTTTCCAATCCTGTACTTCTTACCATATACTGTGCATCTTCTCCACAGTTATCATACACATACAGCCTGTCCCCTTCATCTGTTGTAACTATAATCCCAATTTCCCTGAAATAATAATCATAATCCACCTTTGGAAAATCTGCCGTAACAGTACATCCGTCCTCTGTCATATCCACTTTTATATCTGTAATCTCATACAGTTGATGCACCAATTCTTTTAGTGTTCGAAAGTTTGCCGGTGCCTTTCCATCACCCACCACGATAGATTTAAAATTAATTCTATTCGCTATCTGTGCTTGGTTCAAAGCATTCCGCCCTTCTACTGTCAGTGTCAAACCTGTCCATGCCATAACTCTACACCTGCCTTTGCTTTATCTCAATGATGTCTGCTTCACTCATAACTGTGCCATAATAAATACAACCCTTATGTGCACTTTCATAAAGAATATCTGTCACCATATTCTCTGGAACCATAACAGACACAATATACTTTATTTCCTCTACCTGACTGTCATTTGTAGAATACACAACTAATAACAGTCCATATGCTTCCTTGAAATCTGTCTTTATTGAAAATCTGTGTTCTCCTCCCAACAGTTCTGCCAGTTTTAATGTCAGTATCCTCAGTGTATAAGGAGCAACATTAAACCATCTGTTCTGTACCCTTGTTCTTCGAATATCAAGGTTTTCCGCTTCTGATGGAAAAATATTTAGAAGTTTCTCAAACCGTGAAATCCCATACTCATCTGCAGTAGAAATAAAATGATTCCTCAGTATCCTGTCTGCTGCCTTCCACAAAAGAGTAAATTCCGGATTTTCTGCTTCCAGTGCCGCAGCACATTCTTTATAAACCTGCATAAAAGGCGGCAGATAGGACACAAGGTCTACTTCCTTTGTCATTCTGACACACCTCCCATCACTGGAATCTCATATTCTCCCAGTGTTAGATTTCCTTTGTTTCCATTTAAGCTTGTATTTTCAATATCTGCAACACCTTTGACTGCAAGTATGCGGGACTCAATCTGGCTGATTCTGACTACTGTCATACTGTTTTCAGCCCATTCCTTTCTTAATTTCAGAAGATAATCCTCAATTGCTTCTCTGATTGTATTCTGCAGATTCAGCCATCCATATCCCTGTTCAAATGTCAGCGTGGTTTTTACAGTCACATTCACAGGAGAAGCAGATTTTACATTAACTACATGTCCTATTGGAGCAAGCCCATAGCCTTTTCCTGCATTTTGTTCAGGGTCAAGAACTGTCTGGATATTGTTCAAAAGAGTCCCTGATGCCTCACCAAAATCCATAGAATTTACAACAGTAACAAGAACCGTTCCTCCAACTGTCAGCTTTTTTTCCTTTGCGGCCGTATAAACAACAGACAGCCACCTTGCAACCTCTGCATCCAATCCATTCACAATTGTCTCATACCATTCACAAACCTTCTCATTTGGAATCATATCAGACGGAGAAATATCACCATTCCAAATTCTTGTAATCTTTACATCACCTACACCATTTATACCCCTCACTTTCGAAAGATAATCGGTGCGGTTTCCTCCAAATACCTGTGCATAAAAACTGTCAAAATATCTTTTTCTTAATACTTCTGTATCTTCTTTATCCTCACCTGGTATCAATATTTCTGTCAGACGGGCCGTCTGCAAACCGTCGATATAATCAATCGGTATCATATCGCCAAGATACTGATTTCCAACCATTCCTTCCGTCTCGCATTTTACCTGATACTGTCCTGGTACAATCTGCTCCAATACTGTATAGTTCATACTGCCAATATTAAACTTTTTTCCAGAAACATCTATATTCTCTGGTGTAAACTCACCCTTTAAAACTGCATGTGTTGCTGGTTCTGGCATAATGCCTCTGTCTTTGCACAATAAAACCAAATGTTCCCTGTCAGCAGTATCGCCATAGGAATTGGCTATTATGGATTCCATCTCAATATACAACAGCATAAGCTCGGCAGCAGTGGAACTGTGTGTATCCCAAATCAGAGAACTTTCTCTTTTATCCATCTTATCTGATACTCTGTCAAGCATCCTTTTTTGGAGTGCCTCATAGCTTATATTCTCATACATCAGATATTCACCTCTTTCTCTGCCGATAAATTTCCATAAATCGTATGAACTGTAAAACTGGTGTGAAGTACCCTTTTTGGACCTGTTTCAAATTCAAAATCTGTTACCCCTGTAATTCTGCTGTCCACTGTAAGCGCCTCTGTAATTCTTCTTTCCAGTTCAGGACATACCCAAGTCACAGGCTCCCCATATAAATCAAGAGTTTCGATTCCATAATTTTCTGAATAAATAATGTACTGGTATCTTTCTGTATTTAATATCCTGAATACTGCCTGCCTTACTGCTTCCAGTTCATCACAAAAGCCACGGACAGAATTGCCGTTCAAATCCATTCGGTAAGTTTTGCTTGGTTGTTCTTCTATTTCAAAATTCTGCTCTAAAAAGCCTGCTGTGGAAGGTATCATCTGCCTACCCTGTCTATTACGATAAATTTCTGCCCTTCCTGCTGCCGTATCAGGATTACTTTATCACCGGCAACCAAGCTGTTATGAACAGTGATTTTCTTTCTTCCTGATAAATTATGTGAATGGGAGCTGTTTACAACTGCATCCCCTATCTTCACACTGCTTTCAACAGTATTATTTATAGTTATTTCTAATTCTTCCGGCAGAACTTCCGAAACAACAGACACATCAATATCACTGCTATGACTATGTGTCATATTAACGGAAGCAACTTCTGTTTCTCCGTCAATATTTATTTCTGTTTCAAAATCTGTTACATTCCTTGAAAGAATCAGTTGATTTTCGCCAAGCGTCATTTTCTGCTCGACATTAATTTCCAGTGGGGATATATTAGTTACCTCTCCAAAAAACACATTTACTGGCTTTGTAGAATCTACTGCATCTAATGCCGCCTGTTTGAATGATTTTACTAAATCTATTACGTCAGGCAATAAACTCACCTCCTCTTAAAGTTAAATCCATCCAGTGCTCTCCTTCTTTATAAGTATGTTTACACTTTTCTACCAGCATAAAATTCTTTAACTTTACATCTCCAAAATCAAGATTTACTATCAACATGGACCCTGCTCTAACACGATTGTCACCAACTGCACTTGATATTTTCAGATTGCGGGTTTTCTGGTTATAAAGTTTTAAAAGGCTGTCTGCTTTCGCCCTTCCGTTTTCACCCTCCTGAAGGGTATCAAAATATTGAAGGACTCCCCATTTATTTATATTAGAAGTGTCCTGCGCAATATAGACATCCCTGTATCCAGTATCTTCATTATCAAAGGTAAGTTTTATTTTGTTGTATGTATCACCATCAATACTGGAAGTATAATCATAGGATTTTGCAGTTTCTTCATCAATCATCAGATAGCCTGAAGAATCATTTCCAACATACATGTTTGATAATGATTTTAATGTGAGTCTGCCAAAATCATCATATAAAACAAACATATTTCCAGTACCAGTCAATGTAAGGTCAAGGGCATTTTGTATCATTTCAAAAAGAGAAGTATTTTCCTCCACGCGGGAAGCAATCACAAATCCTGTATCTTCCAATATGCCTGTATTTAAGGAAAAATCTGCTGCTATCATCTGTATTAACTGTGAAACAGTCTTATTTTCATAAACAATTGTATCTTTATTTTTCAAATATCTTAGCTGGTCATATGCAGTGACACTAATGATTTGCTCCTGTGTTCGCTGCTGCTTGAATACAAATCCAAAGAACAACTCGTGACTATCTATCCTCATTCTGACTGGACTTCCTTCTGAAAAATCAAGAAGATTGTCTTTTAAGACTTTAAAGGTCAGCTTTCCAGGGGTACCACTTCTTTCCGTAGACCATTCAATCCCTTCCTGGACTGCTGGCTGGTATATTTTTGTGCCTGATTCATTTCCAATAAAAAGCTCTACATTCATAAACTAAACTATACTCCTTTTACGCTGTCTGCTGTCACCCATCCGAGCCAGCCGCCGGAAGGCGTTGTTACATGGTATGGGTGGGAGCCTTTTTTATTGATAAAATTTATTTTTCCCCTGTAATTTGTCCGTGTCTGTCCCGGACCATTCCCATAGCTGTCCCTGTGCAGCCTGCCGTTTACAATAACCTCCGAACCTATCCCGATAGGCTTTGGCTGCGCGGTTGAATCGGGTCTTGGCTGCTGAATGGAAGCTTTTGGCTTTGATGAAGCAAGTGAAACATTTACTATTTTTGTACCGTATTCTTGGTATTGCTTCAGCTTTATTTTTACTTTCAGGTCAACGCCTTCTTTGGCGTCCTCTGTAATTTTATAATCCTCCATTGATACCTTGATATTAGTATTAAAAAGCTTTTTTCCATTTGGCATCTGTCGGCAGACAATAAACTGAAAAGGCTTCCTTCCAGTCTTTAACTGTTCAAAATAGCCAAGAAAGTAGGAAGCCCCTAAAAAACCGGATTTATATATGGCATAGGGATATTTTGTCTGTGGGATTTCACATTCAAATTCAATGTCTGTCAGTTCTGCTTTTTTTAAGATGTTAATTTCCCCTTCGTTAATAAGTGTCAGGGTTTTGTTTGCGTTGTTGATTTTTAATGATAGCTTCGAAGGGGCGACTGGCAGCAGGCATTTGTCTAAATAAAAATCATATCCCATATTTAATGTACTCCTTCCGTTGCAATGTTGATAGCTTCGTTTACTGCGTCGGTCATGCCACTTATAACACCATCTAAATCCATTTCGGATTTGATGTTGTTGGTATTGTTTTGCTCTATTGTGATTTCTGCGGTGGTAAATCTGTTGACTGCGTCCTGTTCTGCAAGGTCGCGGAGATATTTCAGATTTTCTTCTGAAATCTCTATGTCTTTTTTCGTGTTGTCCGCTATATCTCCAACGTCCCCGGAAAGTCCCGCCCCATAGTTACTTAAATTGGCATAATCTTGTGGCGAAGGGATATTATCAGTTGTGTCAAACAATTTAGAAATATCGAAGTCCTCTATACTTTCGTCAATACTTTCACCGAAAGAATACCCAATATCCCAAGCTGCCCCATATTCAAACCGCCCAAGTTTCATATCATTGGCGTTCATTTTCGCCATGATTTCATCTCCCTTGCCAAAAGTTTCATCAACCCAGCCGCCAAGAGAATCTCGCCAATCCTGAACACTTCCCGCCAAATCTGAACCAAAAATTGTATCAATGGCTGAAGCTAATGCTTGGAGAATCCCAAGCACAGTATCAGCCAAATCAAAGAACAGCCTGCAAACTGCACCAATAGGGTCAGTAAACACATTACCGATAAAGTTTGCTACGATTGCCACAAGGTTGTAAATCAGAGCAAATATATCTGCAACCAAATTCCAAAGGGCAATAAAAATATTACCGATAAAGGCAAGTGCAGCCATGAAGGCACCACATATAATACCTGTTGCAGAAACGGAAGTTCCAGCAAATTTATTGACTGCCGCAACTGCCGCATAGAACATAGCTATCAGGGCAATTATAAGAATGATTATCCACACGATAGGACAAGCAAGCAAAGCTGCGTTCAATCCATTCTGTGCTGCAATATCGGCTGCTATGGCTGCTGTTAAAGTTCCTGTCGCTGCCGCATGAATCATCTGTGCAACTGCCATTGCAATATGGATTCCTTTGCTGATTGCACTAATAGTGTTTGCTGCCAACTGTGTCCCATAATAAACTGCCAAAGCCCCAGCTACACCATAAATGATAGGGGATAGCCATGACCAATTATCAGAAACTGCACCTGCAGCTCCCACAAGCAAATCAAAAATCTCCAAAGCAATAATACCTACTATTGACAAAACATCAATAGCACCATTCATAAAATCCCATAACGCTTGGCTGTTAGCAAGCCGTTCCAAAATCGGATTTGCAACCCCAACTAACATAGACAGCGCACTTGCCGCATTATCCACAACACCCTGAAATGCTTCACTATTAGCAATGTCATTTAATTTTTCCAAGAGAGGCTGTAACGCCATTAAACCAGTATTTTGCAAGGAAGCCCAAACTTGTTCAAAAGTCATAGGCATACTTTCAAACTTTTCATTTGTTTCATTTGCTGCCGCAAACATAGCTGCTTTTACTAGTTCTGCTGAAATAATTCCTTCCCCTGCGATATCCTTTAAATTTTTCTGGACATTTCCAGCCAGTTCTTCAACTTCCATATCCATCGCCGCTGCCACATCAGCTAAAATATCCTCATTCTTCTCTATGTACCCGGCAATATTTTGGATAATATTTGGGGCTTGCTCCAAAATACTGTTGTATTCCTCACCACGAAGAACACCTGAACCCATTGCTTGTGTAAGCTGCAGCATGGCAGCATCAATACCTGCCGCTTCTGTTCCAGCAATGATAAATTGTTTATTGACCTGCTCCATAAAAGCGATAATTTCTTCTGAACTACTAAATGCATCACCTGCCATAAGCCCAAGTTTGGAAACGGCATCAGCGGTTGCCTGATAGCTGCCTCTTGCCCGCTCTGCTGAAAGGAAAATCATATTCTGTAAATCCTGTGTTGTTTGCAAACCGTCATTCATCAGATTCAAACGGGCGATTGTAGAAGTAAGCTGGTCTGATAAACTCAGTGTTGCTAAAAGGGTTTTGATTGTAGCATATGCCGCAACCGCACCTTTGATTGCCTGCATTAGTTCACCAGCTTCATTCGCGCCATCTTCAATTTCATGATTAAACCGCCCTTGCTCATCTGCATTATCCCGAATATATCGCTCTGTATTTCCTATTGTTTGTGATAATCTCATATACGCACTGTTTGCTGCACTTATATCCATGTCGCCTAATGCAGAATTTAACTGATTCTGTTCTTGAATTGCTCTGTCCAACTGTGAACGCAACTGCTCTAATTGTCTGTTAGCTGTATCTGTCCCCATATTTAAAGGATTTGATTCTATCTGACTGATTCGTTGTTGTATTCCTTGTATTCTTACACCAATACTGTTAATATCTTGTATTGCGGAAGCAGGAAGAACATCCATAGTATTAGCAGTTTGTTGAATAGACTGCTGTGTAGCATTTAATTGTTGCATCATCACATTTGCATTTTGTATTTCTTGGCGAAATCTATCAGTTCCACTTCCAGAAAATACTTCTATACCACCAGAAGAGTTCCATTGTATGTTTGTAAGGCTATCCAATGTTTGCCTGGCGTTTCTTGCCTGTTGCTCTACTTGGGTAATCATATTATTTAATTGGTTATATCCCTGATTTAATCCTGATACATCACCTTCCTGTAATGCTTGGTCTAGCTGTGCTTGCAGATTAACTATATTATTCATATTAGTCCTAATTGCTTCATATTGACCATTCATCTGTTCTGCACCATCATCTCCTAAAAGACTGATATCCTGTCCCCGTAAATTCCGTAATTGAGTAGATAATTCTGTAAGTCTTTGGCGGGTAGCATTAATATCCCATGAAGCATTAGAGGGCAATATTTCCATACCTAAAGCTTGTTCATCAATTCTTTGTTGACTCCGAAAAACATCTTCTGAAATATCTTTTAAAGAAAACATTTCATTTATCAGGCGTTGTGTTCCCGTATTATCAAAAACCTGTATATTACTTTGGTTAGTCCATTGTGGTTCAGTTGGGTTTTCGGGCATATGTGGAGTTCCCATATTTGCAAGTGCACTGTTTAACTGATTTACGGCAGCAGTTGCCTGATTAATTTCACTTTGAGCACTTTGAAGGGAAGTTGTATCTATATTGGCATTCATTGCTTGTTGCATATCAAACATTGCTGATACTGCCAAGTTAACTGAATTTACAATCCCATAAAATACTCTGGAAAAATTATCCTGTAATTCAATTCCTGTCTGTAATGCCATATCAATCACCTTCTCTTCTTTTTTGCTGCATGTTCCGTTTTTTTCTTCTCTTTTTTGTCATTTTCTATCTTTAAATCAATAGCTGCTATAACAAAAGCCTTTTCTTCCTCTTCCATTTCCAGAAAAACAGAAGGAAGAATATGAAGTTTCAGAAGGGCATAGTAAGCATAGTTTGCTTCTCCATCCCCTTCTTTTATTAGTTTTTTGCTTCTTGAATTTTTTCTTCAAGTCCTTTAGTAAGTCCCTGAAACTGCTGAATCCATACCATTAAATCCTGATATTCTCCGGCATCATCTACCAGTGCATAAAGAAGCTCTTCTGGTGTCATTACTCCATACGAATCTTGTAATTCCTTATCATATAAATCTGGATATACCACTGAATTTGTAATCACTTTTGCAATATATTGTGTAGAATTTAATCTTGGCCTGAATAAATTTGGTTTTCCTGTTACCTGTACTTCCATTGTACAACTATCTCTTAAATTTTCATTTTCTTTGGAAGTAATGTGTCTAAACTCCCACTCAAGCGGCTTTCCATTTTCATCTGTTAGGCTGGCAGTCGGAGCATACTTCTCATTTTCCTTTCCAATTTTGTTTGCCTTCATAAATAAACTAAATTTTGACATATATTTGTCCTCTCTTTCTTTTGCGATATCGCAATTATTTTTTATATAAAAAGAGAGCCTGTTTCCAAGCTCTCTGATTATCTGACTTTTATTGTTTTGCCTTCGCCATTTCACGCTTTGCTGCTTTGGTTCCCTGCAAATATCCTATTGCAAAAGCATCAAGTATTGTATGAAATTTATCCTTTTGGGCAAGTTTTTGCAAATCTGAAGAACGAAGGCAATATCTTGAATCCATGATTTTATAGCCTTTCTCAACTGCTTTTTCTAAGTTCAATGCTGCCATATTAAGACACCTCCATGTTTATTTGTGCATTGCAATTTTTTACCTGCTCTGCCAAAAACATTGGCGGTCGATACTCCTCTACAATCTTCACTGCCGTATCACATTGATTTCTTCTTAACTGTTTATATGTGCCTGTAATACCAAACTGGCGCTTTAATTCTTTGTAAATATCCGAAAATACTTTGCCATGTATAGATTTATCTTTATAAGAATTGCTATTTTTTCCGCCTAAAACTTCTACACCTTTTCTTCTTACAACAGTTTGTATTTTATCTTCATCTACTCCAAAAATTGGTAACTCTTCTTTAAAGTTTTCAAATTCCTTTTTTACATTATCTAAGCTCTGCTCTACCTTAGTTACACGCTTGTCAACAACAATTACCGCCTGCAGCTCTGGTGAAATGCCTTCTAGTGGATTGTCAAGTATTATTTTCTCTTTATATTTCTTCTCAATCTGAATAAAGTATCTGCGTACCTGCTTGCCTTTTTCATTACGCTCCAGCATTGCCATTTCTTTAGCAGTGTCAAGTTTGATGATATACTCCTTTATTCTTCCACCGTTTACTAAATTTTTAGTAAACGTATCAAAGTCCTCATTTTCTATCGCTTCGCAGTCTTCCAGACGATTTTTAATCCAATCATTATATCTGCTTTTTACCTCTAAAACTACATGAAGCTCTGAACCATAGACAACCTTTTCGCCTGTACTTGTTTGATACACAGGCACTAATTCATTTTCAATTACTTTTAAATTTTGCATCTTATTTTCCTCCAATAAAATTTTTACTTGAAAGGAAAACACAACTATGATACAATATTTCATAGAGGTTTTCCTCTCACTTGAAACAATCGCTTGGCTTGATAGGTTTGCGCGATTGTTTCTTATTTTTTTAATTCTTCGTCGATTTTTTCTTCGAGCCATGAGGTTTTTGTTTTATTTTCATCTTTTAATTTTTTTTCTATTTTATCTGCTTTTTCTGCATCAATTAATACACTAAAATTTTTTTTACCCTCTCGTCTCTTTTTCATATAATCGGCTCTGCTTTTCTTCGTGATAATTAACACCTCCTTTTTGTATCACGTTACAATTATTATATATGTAACGTGATACAATGTCAAGAGGTTTTTTTGAAAATTTTTCCGCCCTACCTGCGAAATAAAAAAGACTTACCTTTACTTGGTAAATCTCGCAAATTTAATTGACTTTATAATTTGTACAAGCTATAATAATTTTATAGATGCTTATTGTATTTTGGTTTAATAGTAACATGTGATGTATTGAAATAGGAATAAAGACACTGGCGGCGGTGCAGGAAAACAGTTTAATAGTAACATGTGATGTATTGAAATACAAATGAAGCTTCAAACGCAATGGTTCAATTATCTGTTTAATAGTAACATGTGATGTATTGAAATCAAAATACTGTCCTATTGCTTGCTGCTCTGCTTTGTTTAATAGTAACATGTGATGTATTGAAATTGCAATTGGATTAGTAGTAAAAGCAACTCATATGGGTTTAATAGTAACATGTAATGTATTGAAATCTATTTGCTATATCATTTATCCTTTCCAGTACAGGGTTTAATAGTAACATGTGATGTATTGAAATAATAATATGCATAACAAACCCCACCTACATCTGTAAGTGGGGTTTAGCTTTACCTAACTTTTATTTTTATTATATCATTTTTAGATTTAAATTGTATTAATATTTCATCTGCTGCACTGGCTACACTATCAGGAATCGCAAATGCAATCTCACCATTTTTAGAAGACAATGGGTTTATGTGCGAATCATGCAAATCTTCACTATATCCAAGTAAATTACTTGCAGTAAATTCATATCCATCTCCATACAACAATTTAACACTAACATCATCACCCATACCAACAGTTGGAAGGAAATTATCTGCCTCTTTACCATTATTAGCAACTGTAACAAAAAGCTGAGCGTATTTATTTCCCTCCTCTTTTGGTGTAAATGACCCATAATCTGCTGCAATTGAATCAACTACTTTAAATTCTGTTACAGTAATTCCCCAATCCTTCAAAGACACATTATCACCAATATTATAAATTGTATCTTCTTTTTTGGTAGTGGATTCTTGCGTTTCTTTAGTACCTCCTTCTGTCTTAGATTGTGATGTACCATCTTCTGTTTGTGTTTTTGCACATGCTGCCAATGACATACATGCAAGTATTCCTACTAAAGCAACAATCTTCTTTTTCATGTTTTTCCTCCTCGTATAATAAGCTTGTTTTTGAAAAATATGTCAAAATCTTTTTCAAAAAGTTCTTGACATATCACTAGAGTGCTTTTTAAGCATGTGGCTTTTATTATATACTAATTGGAAAAAAATGTCAAATTTAATAGAAAATTTAATAAATTCCATATTTTCTGTTACTTTATATCAAAAAGCAAATTTATTATTTGCCAGTAAACAAATTTAATTCGTAGCAAACCCATTCATTTCCTTAAACTTCTCCGGCATATCCCAGCTTTCAAACGTTCCAGAAAGCTCCTCGTCAAGCAGTTCCTCTCCTGCCTGAAACTTTGCAAGTGTAAACGTATCACACAAACATCCTCTATGAACAATCGTCTGCCTGCCGACTGCGCTGCTAGGGTCCTCATTACTTACCTGAATTTCAAAGTAAGCCATTTCACCTGTTTTCTGGTAATGGTTTGCCATCTCCCTGAAAATAGACTGATTATAATGCGCTGTACCACTCCAAGTTCCCTTTCCTCCTGCTGCCTTATGTCCCATACCAACTTTTCCCAGAATTGGAACATCTGTTATATTTACCTCCCATTTGCTTTCAAAATCGGTCAAGCTCATAAAGTTATAACGTCTCTGCCCAATCGTAATAAAACATTCCGCAAGGCTTCCATAGACTGCATCCTTTGCTTCCATAATCACATTTTGGCCCATTTCTTTTTACTCCTTCCTTAATTATGATACTGTAACTGTCATATACAGTTTGCCCATCGCATTTACAATCGTCACAGAACCAGAAACAACAACCGATTTCTTATGTTCGTCCTGTTCTACGGTAATATCATCTTCTGAAAAACCTTCAATCGCTCTTATTCTTTCCAATTCTCTATGATATGCCACAATATCAGACCACAGGGAAACTCTTCCTGCTGCGTCATTCGGAACAACACCCAGATACTTTGTATTAAATAATACTGCAATATCATTCCCCAATTGGTCAACCACCCTGACAGTTTGATTGTCTTTAAATACATCACCCTGCGTATCCATTGTCGTCACCATTGTATTGATATCCTCAAGTACCCTGACACTTCCGTTTACATTATGAAAGACAAATTCGCCTGCCTTTACTGCTGCCTTCAGCTCATTCTGTGTATATGCAGTATCAACACTGAACTCCCCGTCATACACACTGTTCTGGCAGGAACGGTTTATTTCACAGCCCGCTTCTTTTCCAGTTACCCAGTACACAAGTGAAGCCTCTGCCCATCCTTCCTCTTTCACTTTATTCTTTACACTAATGACTCCCATATAATCCGCCTGTGGATATCCATACACTACAAGCTGGAACTTAATTCCAAGCTCGTCACGCAGCCTTTTATTGAAAGATACAAACAGCTTCTTTGTTGTTTCGTCTGCCGCCGCAATCCCCATAACATGATAGGTATACCCTTCAATCTTATCCGCATATGCCTGATATGTCGTACCGTCAACACTTCCATTTTCACCGCCGCTAAGAGGCGAGGAAGCTGTAACAGTAAGTTCCGCTGTCTTTTCAAATAGCACATAGTCATTATCCACAAGCTCTGCTGCCCCTGATACTGTCTGACTGTCAACCTCTGTTGTCAAAAGTAAAGTTGTAACATCAAATAAACTGCTGTCATCCGCATTTGTTTGAATCACAATTTTCAAATCGTTCCCTCGTATACCTGCATATCTGGCAGCAGCATATAAATTCCGTGCCTTTTCCCCTCCACTGTTTAAGCGGTATGCGTACAAAGTTCTTGCATTCAGAAACAAATCCCGCAGCCCCTTCATCTTTTCATGGTCATATGGATAACCAAAAATCTTCTGACTGTTTTTCCGAAAGTCTTCGTTGGACACTTCAAATATTTCATTCTGCACACCCCAGTCCAGTTCAAGGGGCATTGTTACAATTCCCCTGTCGGATAGTCCTGCGTTTGCGTTGGACGCAGATACAAAATTGATATATGCACCCGGCAGCTCCTTATTCTGTGTAGTAAAACTACCGCCTCCTAAAGCCATTTATTTCACCATTCCTTTCCTGTAATTACTTATCAATCCTTCAACCTCTGTTGTTGTGTATAGCTTGTTATTATCAAGTAGGGCATCCAAAAGGTCCCTATACTGCCCATACTTTTTCGACATAAGCAATTGCTTCTTTTCAAATTTTGTTTCAGGTTGCTTAGCTGTTTGTTCTTCTCTTTTTGCTGCTCCTGTTTCTATATCTAAATTTTCTTTTTTATTTGACATCTAAATCACCGCCCTTCGCATCATTCTTTATTATCATAGTTTCCATAGGCTCTTCCTGCTTTGTATTATAAGTAAAGAAATCATAATTCACAAAAAAGTTTAAAACATTTTCTACAATTTCTCCATTCATCTGTGTGCCACGGATGGGCTTCTCTTCATCAGAAAGAAAAATATATTCCAGACAGTTATACATTCTTTCCATAACCTCATTACATTCCTGTCGAACCTTCTCTGTTTCTGGAAAATACTGAATACAGAACATGTTTTGTCTGGAATAACGCTTTCCCAAAAATAGTTTTTTGGAAGGATTGATGCAGGAAATAAAAAAACAGGGTTCCTCAAGGTCCTGCTTTATTTCCTCCATATAAATCCTGTAACTGCTGCCAAATTCTGCATCCAGAGCTGCGCTGATTCCATATATGACAGAATTAATCATGAAACACACCTCCAAGAAACTCCTTTATCTTCCTTTCCAGAACCCGTGGAGCAATCTGCCTTAATTCCTGCTCGGATATCGTCATCATAAACCTTCCTGGTACCCAGCCTTTATGATTCACGGTTCTGTGTCCGTATTCCACATAAGAAGCATACTCTATGGGGTTTATAATCTCAACCACATAAGTATCGCCAAAGTGATTCACAGTCAAGGATTCGGCATAATTCTTTGCCGACTGCTTCCGGCTTCCAGTCCACCCCTTGCGAAGTGTCCCGCCCCGCACTGGTGTCCTTTTTATTACCATTCTAAGCAGCCTTGTGGCCAGCTCTTTCGTGCAGGATTCTACAAACGCATTGATTTCTGATTCCCCAAGCCTATTTAGTTTTTCCTGAAACCGCCTTAAATCCTGAAACTCAAATCTTCCCATACGCATGTTATGCCCACCTCTCAAATAACTTTAATTCTATTTCTTGATGTGTGAAAAACCTTGCAGATACACCGGAATTGCTGTAAGCTGTCGTTTCCCCGTTATGAATAACAATCACTTTGCTTCCTGCCTTTATATTTATATTAGGCGCAAGAAATAGCTTTACAGATATTTCCTGCTCTGCTGCCCCTTCTTTACCTGCTGTGGCAGCAGTATTTTCAAAAGAAATTTTACAGGGCAGATTTTCCAGAATAACAACTTCTCTTTTTTCTGTAAGTTTGGTTTTCTCATTTTTTATTGATTGATACTCATAAACGTTACATACATCTTCATAGAACTGCTCGATTGCTTTTTTATGTACTTCCCTCGCTTTTTTTACTGCTGCCAGCATCAAAATCCCACCTTTCGGTAACGGTTTAATGTCCTGCTGTAATTTTTTAATATCGTATCTTTAAAATTATCATCTGCATACTGTTTAAAAGAAGTGGAAGTATCGCCTTCCGTAATGGAGGAAACCGAAACAGCAACGCTATCCTGCCCTATATTTTCATTCCTATATAAATCTATTGCCATACGATAGGCAGTGTTTAAAAGTCCCTCTGGCAGTTCTTCCACATTACAATAATTTTTTATGGTTTCTTCCACATCTTCTATCAGAAAATCCACCACAAAATCCCTGCTTTCATCTTCTATCCCAAGCAACCTCTTTAATTTCTCCCTGTCCATAGCCTACCCTATTTTATGTTTTAAAGCGACTACTCTGAGCTGCTTTGATTTATAGACCGGATTCCAGTTCTCGGCAAGACGCAGTTCGTCCCTTGTAGGCGTTTCTACATGTTTCCGGTTTGCTCCTGTATAAGCAACTCCGCGCATATGAAGAATATATGCTTTCCTGTTAATCAGGTAATCAATACCGCCGCCGGTCTGTTTGTCTCTGTCTATTTCTGTTGCAACATGCCCGACTGGACTTCCATTTCCAAGCGCAATCGCTCCCTGACTAAAAAGATAGGTGGTATAAGTTTTATCCTCATCCACCGGGCATCCATCATCCACTGTCACCCTTCTGCCCTGATAAGTTTCAAATTCCACATCGGTAGAGTCTCTTTCTGTTTCAATTAAATTTTTCTTTTTTAAATACGCCTTTGTCGCACTGTGCATTGCTACATCTGTAAGAAGTCCCTGCGCATCTCCCATAAGCTGGCAGGCATCAATAAAAGCAGAAGCGCTTATAATTTTCGCTGCTGCCGACGTCTGGGTGGTTAAATCCAAAATATGGCTTTCCATTGGTGTCGTAGCTGTTCCGCCTTCTGGTGTGTAAGTACCAAAAATACCTGCCAGAATGGCAATTAGTTCCTTCTGCATATCCCTCGACCAAAATCCGGCAACCAAATCTCCGATTGCTTTCATTGGGTCTGCTCCTGCAAGGGCAGCAGACAGATTTGTTGCCGCCCACATCTTCTGTCTTAAAATCGTAGTCGACACATCTTTATTCGAGCCGATTTTCGCCGGCGTCATTTTTTTATCTTCCAGCGTTTCCTCTGAATCTCCTGTCAGGTCTTCAAAAAACGGCATATTATGTGTACGCGCCGCCTCGCTTGCCAGTTGGTCAAACTCTGGACTGTTTACAATAATCCCGCTGTTTACAAGCGCAGATAATTCCATTGTCCGGTTAATTACATACCGGTTAAACAATTCTGGTACGATGACATCTGTAATTTTTGTGATTGACATAGTTTAGTTCCCTCTCTTTCTTAAATCGCCACCCCTGCGGCTGCTGCCATTGCTTTCGCCTGTTCAGGGTTTGTCCTTAATAATTCACCCTGTTTTGTAAGGTTATAAGTTTCCTTTGCAAACGGGTTAATATTTCCTCCGTTATCCCCGCCTTTTGGGATATACGACGGTTTTTGTGTTTCCTGTTTGAAAAGATGCGCCATTGTAGCATCTTCCTTATAAGGCTTTACTATTTCATCTACTCCCACAGGCTTATTTTCCTTATTAAACGTAAATTTTTCAAGCCCGCCATTTTTATAAATCAGATAATCAGGGTCCAGCACCCCTCTCTGGGATAACTGTTCTTTCAGGGCGTACATTTTTGTTGTGTCTTCCGCAGATTTTTTCAAATTTTTGATTTCGGTTTCATATTCCCCTACTTTCTTCTGAAGCTCTGCATTGTCTCCATTTTCTTTTTTCAGGTCTGAAATTGTTATATTAGCGGTTTTTAATTCCTCCAGCTTATCGTTATACTCCTTCTTTGGAACTGCGTGCTTTGGAAATTCCGCAGAAACACTTTTCATAAGCGCTTCTATGTCTAATTTCCCGTCTTTGATTACCGCCTTTTCTAATAATTCTTTTAACCAGTCCATTTCTTACCTCCATAGATTTTTATTCCCACTCTCTGGGTATCGGGATTTTCCGGTTATACCTCCGGTCAGGTAGTTTCCCGTTCTTTTACGCCTGCGGAAAAAGGCATAGAAAAAGAGAGCTTATTTTAAGCTCTCTGATTACTAAACAATTCCATATTTTTCTTGCAATGCCCGAAAACGCTTTTTATATTCCTCAATAATATCTTTATAATATTGCTGATTGGCATCCAATCCGCTTTCTATCCATTTACCCTCTTTTTTAAGGCTTTCTTCAAGCTTACTGCGCTCCGATTCATTCCATTGACATAATTTCTTATATTCCTGTTCCAGTTCTGACTTTTGCTGTTCTGTCAGAGCTTGGAAGGCTTTTTCTCTTCTTTCTTTTTCCTCATGATTCATCTTTCCCTCCTCCTATAACCAATACCTTTCTCTTTCGCTATATCTATCACATGTTCATGCCTTCCATGCTCTCCATCTGACTGTATCAATTCCATAAAATCCATATGTTCATCCACTTCATCCACATTTCGGGTTAGCTCATAAACATATCTGTCATCTATTCCTCGAAGTACAGATAAATTATATTGGATAAATAATTGAATATCCAAATCACTAAATGAATACTCATTTGCAGAATTGATAGGATGATTGTGTGTAACAAAAGCTCCTGTTAAAGTATCGCCTAAATCCATATCAGGATATACACCATTTAATGTTCCAAAACACTGCCATATATTTCCATCTCTGCTGATAACAATAGCATTTTCTACAGAACTATCCATAATCAGTTTTTCATAGTCTTCTAACTTTGATAATACCATATTTTTATCCGAAAAGTCAATATTTCCAAGCTTTATTGGTTTATTATGTTCTGGAATATTTCCAAGTTCCTTATCTCCTGCTGCCAATCCTTCTTGAACAAATTTCGCCTTCCATTCCTTATAGTTCATATTCGAAGGAACATAATAAATATCCCCCTCTCCATTTCTTGCAGACCTCTTTTCGGCAGCAGTAAATTCATCATTAAAATATGGGCAGGTACACCCTCTGCAGTTTGGATGAAAGGGCGGAGCAGTAATACCAACCTGATAATCAGACAACGGAAAATGCTTTCCATCCATATCCTGACAATAGCCACAAGTAATAGAATCTAATGTTTCCACTATCTCATATTCTTCTACGCCTAATTCTTCAAAACAATCCTTTTGCGCTGTCATGGCTATCGCGGCGCTTTCTGTATAAATAAGCGTTCTAGCCTGTCTTGCCTTCACACTCATACTATCTGCAAGCCTTCCGGCTGCTTTATCTGGATTTTCTCCACGGATAATACATTGTGTCAGTTCTGTATGCAGTTCCCTGACCAGCTTATCTTTATTCTGCCAGATACGGTCCGAAAAATTTTTTCCATCTTGCGCCCATGGTGTCGTAAGTACAAGATTTATCCGTCTCATATCCATCTCTGCAAGATTCCCCGCCACACCGCTTCCCTTTGCAATTTCATAAGCAGTATGGTAAAACTGGTCTGAATATGTATCTGTAAGAAAATCCGTAATTCCATTATGATATTTTTGATACAATAGTTCTGCGTGCTGTCCAAGCTGCAATTTTATGGCCTGTAAATAATTAATATGCACTCTTGCTGAAGCATTTTCAAGCTGCTTCATCCATTGTTGGTTTAGAGCGTTTTCCTTTCCACGCCTGATATATTCCTCTACTGTCCAGTGAAATTCTTCCAGCTCATTTGCCTTTAACAGTCTTTTTGCCGCAGCATAGGAGATTCCGTTATTGTCAGCAAGACGCTGATACCAGTGTTCAATATCCATCTGCAGGCTGTTCTGTGCCATACGGAACTGATTCTGCATATCCTCGCAGTATTTTGCAGTCTTTTTATAGTTTTTATCCTCAAGGGCTTTCATTCGGTTTTTCCAGTAATTTCTATTCTTTTTCAATCCAAATCACCCTTATTATCTAAATTACTTTTGGCGCTGCCGCCCTCTTTGCCTTCTATCTCTTCCTCTTTTTCACTATCCGCATGAAAAGCCTGAAGATACTCATTTTCTTTTTCCTGCTGCTCTTTCTCTTCTTTTTCCAGTTGCTTCAGTTCTGCCTCTGCATCCTCTACAAATGGGTGGTTTTTCAAAATTGTTTTTCTGCTGATAATACCAACAGAATCCCTGCAAATCTGAGCCTGTTCTAAATCATTTTTAATACTGGTTCTAGTCCATGTTTGTATAATTGTGTCGCAGCTAATGCGTAAATGCTTGCATATAGCTCGAACCAACATTGAAAAGCCAAGTTTAAACTCTGTTTCCATTAATCCTGTCTTCATTTCCAGCAAAGAATACATAAATTTCAATGCTTCTCCTGACTGATTCCCGAAACTTTCCGGCTGCGGGTCAAAGCCCTGCCCCTGTTCAAAAATCGCCTTCCTTGTCGCTTCCAGCACACTGTTTCGCGCCTCAATCGGAATCTCAATATTCAGTGTAGATACTCCAGACTTCCCATCTTCATCTTTATCCAGTTTGATTGCCTTATACTTCTTTAAATCTTGAAGAAAACCGTTCAAATCAGTTCCACCATATCCTGACAGTACAAAAATCAGTTCCTGAACATCATCTAAATCATTGATAAAACCGCTGAACACCTTATCATATACATCTATCAAAGGCTTGATATTCTTCAAGTCATCTGTATGCATATTATTGTTCCAGAACGGAATAAATGGAACCTGACCATAATTATGTTTATAACTTGATATCAACTCTCCGCTTTCTGGGTCTGTAAACATGGAATAAAAACTAAGCCCTGTATCAATGCTGTCCGATTCCCTTCTGTGAAATGCCTGACACTCTGTATCTGTCCAATATTCATAAATGATATATCTATCCCCTGTATCATCATCTATATCTAAATATATGCGAAGAAGCCCAAATAACTTTTGTTTCAGACTTTTATCAAATACAGGAATAATTTGTCTGCTGTCCACAACAGCCCATTCAAACCCACTTTCACTTTCCCAGTAATGAATCCATGCAACTCCGGTATTTGCGGCATTGATACACAGCTCCATACAGTTTTTTGTATATTCATCTCCAAGGGCAGCAGTTATCTTTTTATTGCCTGATACATTCCCGGCATCAAACAATGGTGGTGCTGTAAACGCATATGCTGCTTTCTGGTTCACGATAAGACCATGAAAATTACGTGGGATTCGGTTATCTGCATTTCTCATTGGCTGCTCATCCGCATCCTCTTTTCTTTCTGCAAATAATACGTCTGCTTCATTTTTATAATAACGTTCTGCCGTATCTGCCCTAATCACAAAAGAATCATGTGCCTGCTTATATTTTTTTATCAACCTTTTAACTGCTTCTATATCCACTGCCTCACCACCTTTATTTTAAGATTGATATTCCATCTGTCCTGTTTTCGTCTGAATATATTGCATAACGAATGGCATCCTGTACGTCGTCAAATTCTTTCACTGGTTCCCCTGTCTTTTCATTCCATACATACATGTAAATTTCCTCTTTAAATCTCACTACATCGCTGACAATAAAAAATCTGCTGCCCTTATATTTCTTTGCGACAGATTCAATACCTGATACTACTGCTTTATTTGCGTTTCTTGCCCTGAGCCCATTTTTGCGGAATTTCTTCACATATTCAGGTCTTGCGGAATCGCAGTAAAACGGGATATCCCCATATTGTTTTTTGATTTTCAGGGCTTCCTCCAACCAGTAGTCGATTTCCTCATGACGCTTTGCTATTTCTTTGATAAGATAGTAATTCTCTTTGTCGTCAACGCCTATGAGAATAATTGCTCCATAGTGCTCATATCCCCAGTCAACGCCTGCAAAATATCTTGTGAAATTTACAGAGCGAAGCTTCTCTCTGCTGATATAATGTATCTTCGCATTAAAACAGGAATATATCGCACCCTCGCCCATGCACCAGAGGCCTTCGATTCCCCTGTCGTAAAACATGCCCTGCGGTGTGGTTGCTTTCATATTCTCTTTGTATTCCTCGCTCAGAAAGGTGTTATCATCAAGTCTGTAATGCACCTCTTTGATATGCTTCCCATCCGCCTTGTCGATAAAATCTTTTTTCAGCCAGTGTTCCGGGTGGTCAGGGTTTGTATCAATCAACATTCTTGCGCCTCTGCCTGAACATCTTGCCTTTATTTCATCAAAAACTATCTGATTTGCCATAGTGCCTTCGTTGATATAGGCTCCATAAGCGGTCATGCCTCGGATTCTTCCAAGGTCGTTTATTTTACTGTGCCCAAAGCAGCATACCTTTACCCCAAATAAATCAAAGCGGTTGAATTTATCAAAATGGAAAGTCAGCCCGTATTTATTACTTAGTTCCAGAAGGACATTTCTGTTTAACGCCCCAAGGTCTGCGCCGGCAAGAATATACTGCGGGGTAGAAATCCCGTCGGCAGAAGCCAATTTTTTGACACGCCTAAGTTCATGAAGGAACAAATCATTATCAAGAATTGTTTTTCCTGTACGCTTTGCGCCATGATTAATTAGCATAAAGTAATCAGAATTAACAGCAAACTTTAAAGTTTCAAGCTGTTTTGGGGTATATAATTCACTTATCATGGTTTTCACCTTCTAACAACTCATCTTCTAATGCCGCAAAAAACTTTTCCAGTCTATCCTCTGTGCCTTCATTTTCATGGTTAAGAGCCTCTTTTTTGACTTTTAACAGCTCTAGCTCTGCCCGCTGTTTTTCAGAAGCAATATCTATATGCTCGCCAAGCCATTCCATAGCCTTCATTCGGTCAGACAGCTTTACTTTAATACCATTTTGAGTGTTGCTGATTTCTGTAACTATCATTCCATCTATTTCCGATTTCAGCTGCACCACATTATCTTTGATGGAGATAAAATCATTGATGTCTGCCCTTGCGATATCCAGATACCATTGAAACAAATCCTGTACCTCGATATCGATGCCGGAGCGGTATTCTTCCAAAAGCTGGTTGATATATTTTTGTATTTCAATATTTTTCCATAGTGAACTTGCATTTCCACAAGCACATTCATAACTGCAATGAAATGCTTTCTGATATGCTTTCACCTTGTTTCTGTACTTTACATACAGCAGGCAGAAAAGCCGCTGATTTTCGGTCAGTTCTTCGTTTTCAGGCACAACTTCAATCTCTCTTGCAACAGGCTTTTTACTGCTGCTTTTATTCTCTTTCCGAGCGTTCGCTTTGTTATCCGAACGCTCGCTTTCAGCATCCCATTTATATGTGCTTTTCCAGCGCCTTACAGTTCCTGCCGGAATATTTAGTTTTTTTGCTATCTCCACAAGAGGCATCCCCTGCTGGTAAAGCTCCTTTGCCTCCTCCGCTTTTTTATTCGGTGCCCTTGCCACTGTTTATCGCCTCTCTTTGTTTGTTCCCTGAATAATACCCACTCTGTAATTAATAGTTTCTAATAATTAATTCCCTGTAACGACGTGGGTCAGTTTTCATTACAAGGTTGTCCTGCCTGTCTACCTCTGTTATGGTATATCCTTTATACAGCTCCCTTATTTCAGGGCAGTCATTATAAGACAAAAGAAACATCCCCCTGATATTAGAAAGCGCATCTTTCAGCCGGATATGGTCTTTTGGCTGAAATCTATCAAGATAATACTTTTCCGCTTCGTAGTATGGCGGGTCTAAATAAAATAATGCCTTCTCTCTGTCATAGGCTTTTAATAACCTCTCAAAGTCAGCATTTTCGATTACTACTCTTTTTAAACGCTTTGATACTTCCTGAAGATACTCTGTTGCTTTCTGCATATCTTTCGGCCGCACACCAAACGACCGCAGGTTTGTACCAAAGCTTAGCTTTATTCTGCAAAAGAAAGCTGCTGCCCTTTGAATATCAGTCATTCCCCGATTATTACTGCCAGCAACACAGTCAAAGAACTGTTCTCTGGATGTCATTATCCATTCTAGTTCTTTCTGTAGTGCTTCTGGATGATATTTTACACAACGGTACAAATTGACTAAATCCCCGTTGATATCATTAAATACTTCCATATCTGCATGTTTTTCTTTTTCAAACAGCACCCAGCCCGCGCCTCCAAATACTTCTATATACCAGTCAAAGCGTTCTGGGAACTGTTCAATAATTTTCTTTTTTAGCAGCTTTTTGCCGCCAATCCATGATATAAAACTCTGCATTTTAACCCTCAACTTTCTAAAATAATACAAGTGGGTATTATCCAAAGGTAAAAGGCGCTATGCAGACTGCACAGCACCTTTTGAGTTAAACTTATTATACACGGAAGAAGTTTATGAAAAAGATTTTTCATATGTCTTTCGACTTTACCATTATAGCACATACCCCATGTGCATTGTGTGCAAATTTACTTTTTCTTGAAAAATTTATAAAATTTTCTTGAGACTGTGGTTCTGCTCATCCCTAGTTCTGCCCCAATCTCTTCCCAATTCATGTTATGTACTGCTCTTAACCTGATAATCAGTCTTAGTTCCACATCTTCTATTGACGATAAAAACTTTTCTATCTTTTTTCTTTCTGTCTGAAGCATTTTAAGATTGTAATGTAGCATATCTTCCAGTGTCTTTATATCCTCAGCATAATCAGAGAAGATATCATGTTCTGAATTTCCCTTTGGCATACCTGTCAAAACATTTGATTTATAAAAATTCCTGGTCTTTAAATCATAAAGTTCTCTTTGTATCTGTTCAATTTCCTTGTTTATGTAGTATATACTGTTGATTTCTTCCACTGTCATGCTTAATACTCCTTTCCGGTTTTTCTGTCTTTCAAGCCGACAATCTCTAATCCATGTAGACTTGCTATACATTCTAATGCTCTATATACTTCATGGATATGATATGGCATTTTCCCAATATTTTTAATCGCCTGACCTGCTGTATTATCTGTATATCCTTCACTGTTTTTCATTGGGTACCTCCATTTCTGCCAACTTATCCTCCGCCTCTTGACGTGTAAGGAAAACATGCAAACCAACAGGGCCATGCACTGCGCACTTTTCCGTCACTACACACATTTCATTTCCGTAACAAGCAATAAATAAAACTGTATCTTCAAATACTGCTATTTTGCTTTTGTATTTCTCGCAATCCTCAAAATCTTCATCATCAAATGGGCAGTTATGCTCATACGGACAGTAATAACCCGTTGCCGTTCCCGGTTCTCCATTTGCTCCATAAAGCGTTCCATCAAGCTGTGTTGGTATGTCCTCACACTCTGCAAGTACATAAACCGTATCTCCCACCACACAAGGCAATTCCAGCAACCTCCCTTGTTCCTCTAAGTCCTCGTATTCCTTTAATTTCTCTGCCAAATGTCGCATGATTTTATACATTTCGTCTTTATCAATAAATCCTTTTGAAGATAAAAGCCTTTCTTCTTCATTTACCAACAATCCCATGTTTTCATCATAACTTGTCAATCTGCCCATTCTTCCTATCCTCCATTTCCTTTAATGCCTTTTCTGGCATTTTTTTCGCATGAAATCCACTCGCCGCCATAATGTACATCTGACTGTTTTTCCTCTCTTTCCAATGCTTTCATGCAGACCATAGAAATCTGGCGGAGTTCAGATTTTGTAAAAATAAGCCCTTTGCAGCAGACATTCATTACCTGCAGCATTTTCCTTGCATCAACCACTGTCATTCTTTCATCTGCTGCCCCATCTGCTTTTTGATAGGTTGCTTTATTCATCTTATTTTTCACCTCCTACTGTTTCCCTTGACGAAAAACCGGTCAAGTTTTCTATATGATTCTGCTTATAATGTCAAGTTTCTTATTATGGCAGCACTTCTGGAAAATCCTCTATGCTCATCTGCATATCCTGCTTGTAATTCATCCAGACAACTTCCTGCCTGCTGCCTCCATGCTCTGCACAGCTCTTAAAATATCTCTTCTCCCACCCTTTCAGGTAATCATTATACATCTCTGATTCATAACCAGATATCATTACCTTTGCCTTAATGGATAATGCAGTTTTCAATAATTCTTCATGCTGCAAATCTGACATTTCGTATCTGTACTGTTTTCCGCTTCTGGTACCTAACAAATACGGTGGGTCCCAGTATTGGAAAACATCTGGATAATCAAACCGCCTGATTACTTCTAATGCAGGCCTGTTTTCTATCTGTACTTTCCTTAACCTCTCTGCGATTTCTATTATCCATTCTGGCAGTCGGTACCAGTTCCACAGGGCATAAGATTTTTCTCTTCCATGCACATCATTCTTCCAGCCTACTTTATACCCATTTACACGGAATCCATGTCCCTGCCAGCATTTAATTAGGAACACCAGCGCTTTCCGGTATGGCTCTTCACCCTTTATTTCTGTAATAAAATCCTCAAACTCAAAAGCAGAATCATACATCTCACGGCTATATGGTGTAGTCATTACTAGCTTCGCTAGTCTTTCCGGCTCCTCCTGAATACAGAGGAACAGATTTACTACATCATGGTCAAGGTCATTCACTGTTTCAATGTCTGAAGGCTGCTTCGTAAACAGCAGTGCCCCGCTGCCGAAGAATGGCTCTACATAGCTGTGGTGTGGTGGCAGCAGTTCCGCCAGATTCTTTGCAATGTTCCATTTGCTTCCTGGATATTTTAATACCTGTCTCACAGCCTCACCTCCAGAAAATCAGCTATACTCATCTGTATGGCAGGATAATCTTCCCATTCAACCCCGATATAGTCCAGCACCCTTCCCCATCCAAACTTCTCTCCTGTTTCTTTATCACGACAGCACTCATACATCCAGAAATGCCATTCTTTGTAATTCTGCTCCCTGAGCCTGTCAAACCTGTGTGGGCGTTCTTCCTGGTCAATTCCAAACCCACACATACTGCAGCCGGTTCTCTGCGCCTTTGTTGTATATAACTTTCCATCTGCCCTTCTTTCAATTGTTCCATAGATTTCTGGCACCGGAACCTTTAATTCTAATGCCAGCCTTAAAAGGTCCTGCCGGAAAAACGGAGCAAACGGGGCTGACCTCATGGTAGTTTTCCCATAATAATTACAGCCATGGTCTACAAGAGCCTCTTCTCTCTGCCCTCCCTCACTTGCCATCATGCCAAGAAACGGCCAGCTGTTGTGTTCCCTTGCCCAGTCATCACAGGGTTTTTCCTTCAGATAATAACAACATTTGTTTGACACCAAAAATGGCGCTTCTTGATAGCTTGTCCCATACTGTTCATTTCCCATTCCTGCAAACAGCTTCAGCCATTTCTGGGGTAACTGCATCCGGCTGTTTTTTGCGAAATGCCCCTGTGCGCCACATTCCCCTGTAATAATTGCATGTCTTACTGTTTTATTCTTTTCTGTGGGATGCTGAAGTGTATCTATCTTTCCGGCAATCTTTTTACTAATAACAGGAAACCCGACTTCGTTTAAAACCTCCACCTTGCTTTTTAGGGACTTTAATGACTGTACTCCAAGAGCTTTATGTATTTTTTGTATGCTCTTATCCTCTACACTGGATACAGATATCGCTGGTATGTCAATTCCAATCTTGCGTAGGAATAATAAAAGAGTAATACTGTCCAGCCCTCCCACACTCACATGAGCTTCACATCCGTGCTTATCCATCTGCTCCATAAATTCATAAGCCCTGATTCTTGCTCTTTTTACTTTTATCTCGTAGGGAAGGTTCTGCATAGCTGTAAATCTTGCCTTTGCTTCCTTCTTTTTCTGTTTCCACTCCTGAAATTCCTTTTCTTCTGGGCGAGAAATGTTTTCTTCTGTCTCCTCTGGTCCCAGAAAATCAAATGTCATCTGTTCCATTTTTTTGAAAGAAACCGCATATGCTTTACTCTGGCCAGAGTTCCGTGCTCCTTTCCTAAATTTTTAAATATTTCTCAATAAAGGGGTCTATTTCGACACCTTTAAAAACTAACTATAATTGTCATCTGCTTTTTGTTCCTGTATAATCTGAAGGCAGTTTTGGTATGTCTCTCTCGTATCACACCCACACACTCCTTCAAACTCCCTGCAAACAAATCTTCTGACACATTCAAAGCAGCAGGTTTTTATTCCGCACTTTGTTTCCTGATAAACTTTACACTCTGTCTTATGGCTTATTAGATATGCTGGCCTTGCATAAACTTTCTGTGATATTTCCTTCTGCCGGATTCCTATACAGTTATTCAGTTTTCCCACCATCTGTCCTACTCACCTACCTTCTTTGCAGAAGCTGTTTTTCCAGCTCGTTAAAATCATAATCATGTTCTGGAATGTTGTTAAAAGAATTTTTCTTCACTCCGGTTTTAACTGCTTTCTGCGGCACATAGTTACAATCCAGATAATCCACATAGCCACTGTTAAAAAATGTACTGCCGTTCTGTGGTCTCCGCCACTCGCTGTCCTTTTCCAGTTCAGAGATGTATCTGTCTATTGCTCTGGTCATTTCTTCAAGACCCACTTTAAGTAGACGCCTCTTGGCAGTTAAAGATACTTGTCCCTTGCCTTTCTTGTTTGGAAACAGCTTCCATAATTTTTCAAACAGTTCTGTCGCTTCTTTGTCGCGCAAAACATTATTAATATTTCTTTCATTCTTATCATTCTTATCATTCTTGTTTGTGTTCACTTGCTGTTCAGTTGTTGTCCGATTGTTGTTCACTTGCTGTTCAATTTGCTGTTCACTGCATTGATACAAGTCCCAGTGAAGTATTGTAATCAGGCGGTTTTTATTGCTTATCTGTTGTTCAATCTGCTGTTCACTTTCAAAGTTTTTTAAGATTCTCTGCACTTTGCTTTCGGATATCTTGAAATGTTCTGCTATCTTTATTCTTCCAGTAATCAACTGCCCTGGTTTCAAAATAATTTTTTTCCCTTTAAATAACACTGGCTGTTCTTTATGCGTTGCATTTAAAAGAAGATAGCACCATACAGCGAAATATTCAGAATCTTTACAGACAACCGGATTATCCAGCATACTCCTGTACGCTTTTATATAACCCTCCACTTCATCACCTCACAATACCGCTTTGCTATTATTTTCTTGTTATGATATTTACCCATGTTCTCCTTTCCGAGAGGCGGAGAACCGCCTCTCTTCTGCCAGCATTTGTGGTATATTAAATGTCTGGAAGCTGATTGTCCTGTAACCATCTATATGTAAAATCTATTACATATCCTCATGAAATTTTATCCCATACACCTTATACATCTTCCTGAAAGCCTCCACCCCTTTCTGATGGGCGAGACCATGATGTATCCTGCACAAGCATATCTTCTTATTTCCCCTGTCATCATAAACCCGCCGGTCATTCCCCATACCAATCGTATCCTCATGGTGTATATCTGAATCAGGTTTCCCACAGATACAGCAGTGCCTTGTTTTCAGGCAGTAATAAAGATATCTTCCAATATCATCTGTTTTTTCCAGTGCCTGCTCTGATAACGGAATATCCCAGTCAAGCGCAAACTCTATCAGAGTATTAATAAACTCCCTTGCCTGCTCCATAGTACAATCTGAAAGACTGATATAATCCCCGTTCTTACGAAGGATATATTCTATTTTCATCAGCTCTTTCATTTCTTCAGGAAGATACCCTGTATAATCTGCAATATCCCTGATTGTGGCATATGCTTTCCGCCTCTGCTCCGCGCTGATATGCCTTCCATCGTAAATACGGATTTCCCCGCTGTTTGCAGCTTTTTCCTGAAAAATATAGCTGATATCCCTTGGAACTGTTACTATTAAAACAGTTTCTTTATCTGTATTTTTATATTGATTAATTTTGATTGGTTCCCGCATTTTTCTCCGCTTCATTCTTCTTTTTTTGATTTTCAAAACTTCGCATTACTTTTGGGAACTGTTCTTCCCTTATTTCCTCAATCTTTGAAACTTTGTAAGTTCTACACACTGATTCCGCCGGTACTCCGGTTTCTTCCATCAGCTTATAGATTGTGGCTACTTTTGCGGCCGAAATAGGAAGTTTTTTTACTCTCTCCGCCTCTTCCTCTGCCTTTTTTTCATCTTCTGATACTGTTTGTGGCTTATTTCTGTTGCTTGTATCTTTTTCACCGCTTGTATCTTTGTTATCTCTGCCCAAATTTTCATCCATCATATCCGGCTCTGCTATTTCAAAGACATTCATATACAGATATCTCTTTGTATAAGTCATCTGGCTGCCAAGGTTCTGTATCGCAGAACCGCCCTTAATCGCTGCGTCTGCAAGCGGCATGGAGAATGTAAGAACCTCTTCTATATCTTCCAGATTGCGGAGGTCCAGCTTTGCCACTTCTTTATCAATAGAGTACAGTATCAGCACCTTATGGCTTGCTGCTATCTTTGTGCATATGGAAAGAAAATCGTCTAAAGTATAATAATTATACTTGCTGTAATCATTTCTCCCGCTTTTCTTTATCCCTGCTGTGGTAAAATCAACCCGCATTTCCATCAGCTTTTCATAAATATTCTTTTTTTCGCTTTCTGGATTCTCTGTTTTTTCTTCCATTTCTGCTACTTTGCAGAGTATGTTGTCAGAAATAACTATTGCCTGATTCAGCACATTTTCCTGCTGGTCTGGTACTTTTTTATTTTCTTCCATTATTGTCTTGCCTCCTCTATCTTTATTCCTCTTTCCTCCAAAATCTGAACTATCTCTAAGTATTCTTCACTGGTTACAAACACATTTATGCTTTTCCATGTTTTTTCTGAGGAATTGCAAATATCGCCTTCTGCAAAATCAGGAACATCATCTTCTGCAAAGTCAGGAACATCATCTCCTGCAAAGTCAGGAACATCATCTTCTGCAAAGTCAGGAACATCATCTTCTGCAAAGTCAGGAACATCATCTTCTGTTTCCGCCATAACTGCGGCCATAAATGCAGAATTGCTTTCCTCCTGTTTTTTTCTTTCCTGTTCAATACGTTCCTTTTCCTGTGCAGCTGCTCTTTCCGCTTCAAGCTTTCTTTGTCTTGCTTCCTCTTCCTGTGCGGCCCTTCTTTCTTTTTCTCTTTGCAGTATTTCAGCTCTCCTTGACTCATACTGATTAATAAATGCAATCGCGTTTGAAAGGCTCAAATCAACTTTAAATTTTGCAAGTGCCTCCTCTACGCACTCACTATTCATGGACTTTATTGTTTCCACAGACGTTTTTACGGAAGCTACAAAGTTGCTTATTTCTACCTTGATACTACTAAGACTTACAGAAGTATTTTCCCACTTTGGATTATAGATTTTATCCAACACAATGTATTCCGCCATATCTCCTGCTATTTCTGGAAACATTGCAGCGATAGCCTTTTTCTTATTTTCTTTCTTCTGGCGTTCAAACTCCTTTATCTGCTCATCCAGTTCCAGAATCGGAACCATGATATCCTCCATACAGTCCTTTACCTGCCTGTCAAACTGGTTAAACGCTTCCATGTACTCATTTTTTACATCTTTTCTGCGCTCATCTAAAGACTTGTTCAATTTGCGAAGGTTTGCCAAATCCTTCTTTGATTCTTTAGTAGTATCCTCTGTTACAATAATACCTGCATACTCTGCTCTTACTCTTTGGGCATATGTCTTAATTTCGTCATAATTAAAACGAATACTGCCCTTTGTCTGCTCTACTAATACATTTACTTCATTCATGTCCATTTCTTCCTTTCTTAAATTTAACTGCTGCCCTGTGGTATTTCATGTAGAAATTCCTCAAGCCTCATCTGCCTGCATCTGGATTCCAGCAGCCGGTCAAGCGTTTCCCGCCGGACCTCTTCCTGTTCTGCCTGTTCCCTGCAGTCGTCACATATGCCGCCCCGCAAATCCGCAGGGTCGCATATGCAGTCGCATATCTGGCACCTCAGCATTGCTGCCTCCTTTCAAATACCATAATTTCTTGCTTGCAAAATTTTAAAAAATATGGTATCTTTAAAATAGTTTTATTATTTATGCGCCCCGTTCTGTTTCGCCAGATGAGGCGCATTTCTTTTTAAACATGATTTTCCTCAAATATAAATTTCTGCTGCTATCTCATGTAACCTCCTTTCCCAGATGTTTATTTAATTTATCCCGATAGATAAAATATCTTAAAGTCTTCGTTCCACTGACACTTGGTAAGACTTCTCCAATATCCAACAACCCCCTTTTCATGTACTCTCGTACCCCCTGCTGTGCCATTCCAAGCTCTTTGGCTGCTTGTGCAACAGATACTCTTTCACTCACAAGGACCACCTCCTTGTCTTTTTTGATATAGGTCCTCTTATTTTTCTGGGAATATTTTTTATCGTGTTTGATATTCTCTTAATTGATATCAAGATAATTACCTCAGTAATCAGGTTAATAATTGCTATTCCTAACATCCACACTGGTATCACCTCCTCTCCACATTCTGGAACTGCCTCTTGTTTTATTTCTCATCCTCCTTCCTTGATTCCTAACAAATAATCTATTGTTGTTCCAAATAATATGGACATTTCAATTAATTTTGAACTTGGCACATCTGTATCTTCTCTAATCCAGTTATTAACTTGAATTATTTTCAAGTATTATTCCAAAAAAATTTGTCCTAATTTTACTCCGAAATAATTTGCAACAACTTGGACTTTACTAACTGCTACATTTGATATATTTTTCTCCCAAGCACAATACGTTTGTACCGAAATTCCCAAATCTTTAGCAACTTTTTCTTGAGTTTTATTATGTCTTGCGCGCAATTCTTTTAAAGAAAATTGAAGTTCTTTTTCATTTTCCATTATATTTACCTCCTTTTACTTGAATTTATTTCAAGTTGATTATACTTGAAATAAATTCAAGTGTCAACTCCTAATTTGAATTTTTTTCAAGTTTTTAAGTTTTTTATTAAAACCTACTTGAATTTAATTCTTTTCTGATGTATAATAATTAAAAATAATAAAACCAAGAAAGAAGGAGTGAGTGATGTATTTAGGCGAAAATATTAGATATCTTCGTATAAAAAAAGGATATTCTCAAGATTTTATTGCTGAAAAATTAGGATATAAATCATTTACTACTATACAAAAATGGGAATCTGGAGTTTCTGAACCACCTGTCAAGAAATTGAAAGAATTATCTGATTTGCTTGGTGTGGATATGGATGACATGAACAATAAACGATTATCCATTAGTGAAGAGATAAATAGTATAAATAAAGAAAGTGATTCAATGACTTTCGGAGAAAGATTAATTATTTTAAGAAAAGAAAATGGTTATAATACCAGAAATGATTTTGCCGAAAAATTAGGAATACCTAGTACAACTTTAAGAAACTACGAAACAAACTTGCGGGAACCTGGACATACTTTTTTAAAAACTATTTCTTCCATGTTTGGTGTTTCTGTAGATTATCTTTTATGTTTGACTGATGAAAAAGCTTTAAAATCTGAATATAAACTTACTAAAAATGAATTTATTCATATAGATAAATACAGAGCGATAGATAATGATGGAAAAAAAGTGGTTGATACTATATTAGATAGAGAATATGAAAGGGCTACTCTTCCTATGCTAAAAGCAGCTCATGAACGTACAGACATTGAAGTAACAGATGAAATGAAACAACATGATGAAGATATCATGAATGATGAAAACTTTTAAATAATTAACGGATAATCCAAAGGGGGTATTTTAATGAACCCATATGAAGAACTTCTTTCAGAAGTATATGAATATAAAATAATTGTGAAGGAAAAAGATTTACAAGGGCATGACGGATTGATATTTGGAAATCGTATTGCTATAAGAACTAATTTAACCACTATTCAAAAATCTTGTGTATTAGCCGAAGAGTTCGGACATTACCATATGAATACTGGCGATATTTTAAATCAAAAAAATTTAAACAACTCCAAACAGGAGCATATGGGAAGAATATACGCCTACAATCATCTTATAGGACTTACAGGTATAGTGAAGGCATATGAAGCAGGCTGCCAAAATCAATATGAAACTGCCGAATTTCTTAATGTAACTGAAGAATTTTTGACAGATGCCATATCAGCATATAGAAGTAAATATGGAACTTTTACTACTTTTAACAATTATGCTATATATTTCATTCCAAATTTAGGTGTTATGAAATTATTATAGAAAAATATTGTAAAGGAGGAATATGTATGAAAAACAGGGGACATCCTAAAAATACAAATTGGATAAAGTAAATACGAAAGAAAGAATATATTTTTTCCAATTTTAAGAGAAACGAAGTTATTCAAAAAATACAATTATTTAGGAGGAATTGAATATGATATGTCCAAAATGTGGAAGCAATAATGTAACTTCCCAAGCAATATCAGAAACTACTACACATACTAAAACAAAGGGGTTCGGTTGCATTAAATCATGTCTTGGTTTTTTAATTTTTAGTATTCCTGGTATCCTTTGCGGATTATGTGGCATGGGTAAAGGTAAAAGCACTTCAACATCACACACAAAGGTTATACATATATGTCAAGATTGCGGTCATCATTTTTAGAACAAATCAGAATCTTAGGAAACCAAAGTGGCTGTCACCAACTTCCAGAACGCAGTTTCTTTTATAAAGGTAAACAATTCCCTGTTTGCGCTAGATGTACTGGAGTATTTATTGGTCAAACTTGTGCAGTTATTATCTCACTAACAAAAATAAAAATTTCGACTATAAAAAGTTTGTGTTTATTATCAATTATGGGAATTGACTGGTTTATACAGGAAATAAATATTAAAGAATCAAATAATATTCGCAGGTTAATTACAGGAATTGCAGGTGGTTTTGGATTGTTCAATCTTTATATTAATACTTTTAGAAAAATTTTGAAATTTGCCAAATTAAAAACATCATAATATTATAAATAAAACCGCCCAGCGTTTCCAGCACTGAACGGCTTTACATAGATACTACTCAGGCAGATGCCCGATATAATATGCCCTACACAAGCTATATTATATCATCAAAACATCTGCTTTGCAAGTAGGTGATTTTTTATACCCAAAATTTCTTTACAATATCGCAAGAATTTACAGAAAGGATGATATAATATGCTAATACTATGTCCAGAATGTACCTCAAAAATATCAAATAAGGCTGTTTTCTGTCCTCATTGTGGCTATCCTATAAACTCTATGCCTAAGCAAGAAAAAATCGAAAATAAGCCCCACAGACAGCGAAAAAAACACAAAAAACTGCCAAATGGATTCGGCAGCATTAAGAAACTGTCAGGAAACAGGACAAAACCTTTCGCTGCATATCCACCAACAACTGAATTTAAACTGAATGGCTCTCCTGTCACAATGCCTGCTGTTGGCTATTATGAAGACTGGTATGAAGCATTTGACGCTCTTAGAGAATATAATAAAAATCCATATAATATAGAATCAGAAAATATTACTTTTGCTGAACTGTATGAATTATACTACAAAGATAAATATGAGAATAATCAGAAAAAAACCTTTTCAAAAGCTTCAAAAAACTCTACTAATGCAGCATTTAAAAACTGCTCTGCATTACATAATCATAGATTCAAAGATTTAAGAAAATCTGACTTGCAAAGAGTCATTGACCAGTGCACTTTAAAACATGCCAGTCTTGAGCTTATTGTAAATCTTATGAAACAAATGTATAAATATGCCAGGGAAAATGATATTGTTGAAAAAGACTATTCTGAATTTATTCAGATTAACATTCCTGACGACGATGAAAAAGGGGTTCCTTTCTCCCAACATGAACTGGATATACTATGGGAGCACAAAAACCAACCATATGTTGGAATTATACTAATGATGATTTATAGCGGATTCCGTATTAAAGCATTTGAGACAATCGAAATAAACTTAAAAGAAGGATACTTTAGAGGCGGTGTAAAAACTAAGGCTGGAAAAAGCCGACTTGTCCCAATACATCATTCTATAAGAATTTTTGCCCAAACCTTTCAACCAAAAGATTTTAAATCAGCATTATTTAGAAAAAACTGTTTCTACCCAACACTTAAATCACTTGGTATTGATACTTCAACATCAGGTACAAAACATACCCCTCACGACTGCCGACATACATTTAGCTGGCTTTGTGATAAATATAAGGTAGATGATTTGTCAAAACATCTTCTCATGGGACATTCTTTGGGCAATGATGTAGAAAAGTCAGTATATGGACACAGAACACTGGAAGAGCTAAAGGAAGAAATCAATAAGATACAAATATAATTTGTTACTAACTTGTCACTAACCACTCTGCTAAAACATGATTTTTATATACTTTTATAACACTATAAAAAGTGAAGAAATCCTTTTATTTCAAAACTTTTCTCCACTTTTTCAAGATTTTCTGAAATTACCCTCATTTAAATTTCCCTTAATTTCCTTGCCTTTCACTGTAATTTATTTTTATTTCCCTTTTCAATTCTTACTTATGAAATACCTTAATTATTATATTTATAAGATTTAATGTCAGAAAATATTTATCAATAAATTGACATTTTCTGTTTTTCATTCTATAATACACATTACATCTGTAAGATTTAAGGAGGGTTCAAAAGTGAAAAAATTACCACAAATTTCAGAAGCAGAATTTGAAGTGATGAAAGTCATATGGAAAGACGCACCAATCAGCACCAATGAAATTACTGAAAAATTAACCAAAACTACCACATGGAGTCCCAAAACCATACAGACTTTGATAAAACGTCTTGTAACCAAAGGAGTTCTTTCTTATAAAAAACAGAGCAGGATGTTTGTCTACACTCCTTTGATAGAAGAAAAAGAATATATCGGACAGGAAAGCCATTTTTTTCTTGAACGCTACTATGGCGGAAATATTACGGCAATGCTTTCTGCCTATATCGAAGATGATAAGCTCTCCGAATCAGAAATAGATACTTTGCGCTCAATGCTCCGGAAGGGTTCAAACGACAGGAGGAATTAACATGTCAGATTTTGGAATACGATTTTTTCTATGTAATATTTTCATTTGTGTTATCATAGGTATACTTCTTACAGCAAAACGAGCATTAAAAAATCACTTGACCAGCCGGATGCAGTTTAATTTATGGCTTCTGCTGCTTGGGCTTCTCGCAGTTCCATTTATTCCTTTACGTCCGATTGGTTTTCAACAGGTTCTCTTATGGCTTGACATATGGAAAAATTCCGCAATATCAGATGCAGAAGCCGTTATCGGAGCATCTGGAAATATAAATATATCTAATACTGTAATACAAATAGATGACTTTGCACTGTCCGTCAGCAGTGAAACGCCATCCATTATCGGTCTTATTTTGTGTGGCATATGGCTGACTGGTGTTTTTGCAATGATTTTATTGGCAGCAAAATCAAATTCCCGCTTATATGCCTTGAAAAAATCTGCACTTCCTTTACAGAGCAACGCTGTCCGCACATTATACAATGAATGTTTAAGTGCGTTGAAGATAAAAAGAAACATTCGTGTTTACAGCACTGCCTTTTTGAAATCTCCCATTATTACAGGATTCTTCAGACCATGTATTTATCTGCCAATCCACCTGATATCAGATTTCAATGCTTCTGAAATGCGATATATACTGTTACATGAATTACAACATTACAGGCATAAAGATGCATTTGCAGGCTACCTTATGAACTTTATTCGCATACTATACTGGTGCAATCCTCTGGTATGGTTCGCACTGAAAGAAATGCGAAGCGACAGGGAAATTGCCTGTGATACTGCTGTCCTGAATCTTCTTGATGAAAGCGACTATGAAGATTATGGAAATACACTCATTAACTTTGCAGAAAAAATATCACTTGCACCATTCCCCTTTGCTGTCGGTATCAGTGGAAGTATGAAACAACTGAAGCGGAGAATTGCCAACATTTCTTCTTATAAAAAACCTTCAATATATAAAAAATTAAAAGGATTTGCTGCGTTTACTGTTATTGCGCTTATTCTTTGGGGATTTACCCCGATGCTTTCCACCTGCGCCACAGAACAGAATCAATATAAGTGGAATATATCCTCTAAAAAAATTTCCACCATTGACCTGTCTTCCTATTTTACCGGATATGAGGGCAGTTTCGTCCTGTATGATTTAAAGAATGATACATGGAATATTTATAATATGAATCATGCCACTTTAAGGACATCTCCAAGCTCCACCTATAAGATATATAATGCGCTCTTTGGATTGGAAGAAGGTATTATTACACCAGATGATTCTTTTCTGGCATGGGACAGGACATACTACCCATTTGAAGCATGGAACAGGAATCAGGACTTATATTCTGCAATGCAGTCTTCCGTCAACTGGTATTTTCAGGAAATAGAAGAGGAGCTTGGCTTATCTGCCGTTCAGAATTATATTAAGAAAATCCAATATGGAAATGAAAGCATAAATTCAGACACTGCTCCTTACTGGATGCAGTCAACACTGAAAATTTCCCCTGTGGAACAGGTTGAACTTTTAACAGCCCTCTATAACAACAGCTTTCATTTTATTCCAGCAAATATAAATGCAATAAAAGATTCCATTTGCCTATTTTCATCTGAAAACAGAAGCTTTTATGGAAAAACCGGAACCGGACGTGTAGACGGTCAGGATGTGAATGGCTGGTTTATAGGTTATATTGAAACCAATAATAACACCTATTTCTTTGCGGCTAATATTCAAAACGATTGTGATGCTACCGGAAGCAAGGCAACTGAAATCACAAAAACTGTCTTATCAGATTTGGATATCTGGAAATAAAAAAATCGGGTAAAGCATGCCTGCTGACCTTTACACGATTTTTTTATTCTTTTTCAATTAACTATTAAATCTCTTTCCTTTTCTTTTATTTTGTTACTTTTGGCAGCTCCAGCTCCTTTTGTTCTATTATGTTGGATAAATACCTGAATGTCCCGTCTTCAAATGGCTGAACCACAATCTGGTTTGTAAAGGCATAGTCTGAATCGTAATCTATCCAGACGCCATCCACATAAAGCGTAAGCGTTCCGTCTTCATTCTGTGTATAGTCCACTACTTCCCCAAAGGGTGGAAATTGTCTTGATAATATCATTTCATATTCATAACTGTCTGTGTCCACATGGTAATTGCAATGTTTTCTCAACTGTTCAACTGACACAGGAAAACATGTTGTCATAATGCGTTCATAAGTTTCTGCTGATATCTGACCATTCTCTGCTTTGATTCTTTCCCCTGTATAAATCTGGTATATATCCTCAAACATGCATGGCATCAAAATATCTTCAACGTTACTGGAATCCCAATTTGTAACAAGCATATTATAATTCACAAAGCTCAACCCATATACATACTTATTTGTCAATTCCCTGCATTTATCTGACAATGGCTTTACCCTGTAATACTCCCGCAGATTTCCATGCATAACTATTATCATATTTGTATAGATAAAATACCCTTTTTCTGTCAGTCTTATTTCTTTTAAATCATTCGTTCCGGACCCTTTTATTTCTGGTACACCTCCTTCCTGCCAGTCGATTGAAACATAATAAGATTGTATTTTCCCGCTTCTGTGGATAAATGTCATTGCACATATATTTCCCTCTCTGTATACATCAAATACTGTAACCATCGCATCATCGCCAGAAGTGTAAACAGAATAAAATTCTTCCATTTTCTGATAATTTTCCATGTTGATGTTATCTGAAACACTTACAAGTCCCTGTTCTCCCAAACATTTCACTACATTTTTTCTCTGTTCATCAGAAAAATTTTTAATTCGGGAATAGCCTGTGTATGGATTAGAAATACTGATTCCCTGATAATGTTTTATACATTGCCTTGCTGCCGATATTGCTTCATCCTGTAAATTCTGTTCTTCCTGCGCTGTCAGAAGACTGACAGGTTCTGAATTTTCCCATACAGGCATTTCCTCAGAATCCTTCACAAAATCCTTTGTGGTATTTTCTGTTATCTTATCTTCTGTCTCCGTTTCCTGACTTTCAATTATAACTGGTGGCTCCCACACCACCTCTGTTCTCTGTTTGGACTCTTTTTTTCCAAAAATAATACTGCCTGCTATGGCAATCAGCACCAACAACACGATAAGGAAACTGTACTTTTTTAAAATCCATTTTACATCTTTCATCGCTGCATTTCTCCATAATATTCCTGCCACTGTTCATCTGTCAGCCTTTCTCTATACCATGTAATCTCCACATTATTCTCTGATGGAATTACATGATTGGAAACATATTGAAAACCCCCATTGTCTAATGGTCTTATTATCACTTCATGGAAAAATGCCTTCTCCAGACTTTTTTCTGCCCAAACAGCATTTACCATAAGTTTAACTGTTCCGTCCGGATTTTCTTCATACGAAACCACTTCGGGATATGGAATATAGGGTGTAGGCGCAAAATCAAACATTCCTCTTGTCCTATATTGATACGTCCTGGTATCCTCATGGTATATTGTATATTGCCGCAGCACTTGTGCATCTATCCGGAAAAAAATCTGAAAAACACTTTCAAACTCTGAACTTGGAATCTCATAGTTTTGGCCTTCCTTAAGGAATGACGCAGGATATCGTTCATTTTTTATCTGATACAGAACCTCATAAATGTCGTAAAAATTAAGCTCCTGAAAATCATCCTCACTCCAGTCCGAAGTAAATAAATTGTTCAGTTCATATCCTATCGTCCGCAGATATTTCCGGTTAAGTTCACGGCATGTTTCATCTAATGGCTCTACCCGAACTGCCGTATGTCCGGAAGGGCCGTCAAATCCCGGCATATGGTATTCTTCAAAAAATAAATACCCTTCATCGGAATACACCCATGTATACGCCGGATAAGTGTTGGTACCTGCTGTTTCCCAATAACCGCCTTCATACCGGCAATAGCTGTACTTCACTTTTACATTTCCATCTTTTGTCGTAAAAGCATATCTTATAAAACTGCTTTCTGAAATTACAACAACAAGCGTTTCTTCTGCTTCTTCCTGCGCTTTCACCTGTCTGCAAAACTGTTTAATCTGTTCTGCACAAACCATATCAATCTGGTTTTCACTGTCAACTGCCGCATATCCATTCCTGCCCAACTGATTTACAATGCTGCGTATTTCCTCCAGACTGTCTGATGTATGTTCTGTTTTATCACAAATATCACCATAAATTGCTTCTATGTTTTCTATATCATCAAAATCTTTTTTATCCACTGTTGTTATCTCAATATCTGATATCTTGGGAGTTTTATCACTACAACCGGTTAACATAAGCGCCATTATATTAATCATTATTAACTGGAGAGACTTTCTGACTTTTTCTGTCAAACCAATTTTCCAAAATCTGTTTGTCTTTTTCCTCAACATAACCATTTTTTGTCTACCTTTCTATTATATCAACAATCAAAATCAAATAATTCCATTATATCCTCCATTCCTGTTAATACTTTTTTAAATCTTACTTATGTAAGATTTTATATAAATATTACAACAGTAAGATTTAAAAGTCAAGCAAATTATATTTTTGTTTTTTCGTTCATATTTTATTGTTCTCCTTTAAGCGCATTTTCAACAGCTTTCTTGATGACAGTGCTTGAATTTGTTGCACCTGAGACTGCATCAACATCAATTTTCTGCTCATCAATTATTTTGTCTATAATTGTTTCTGCAGCTTTGCCACGCTCATGCCTATGCTTCAAGATGTTAATACTTACAATTTTTCCATTTTCCACAGTAACTTCCACTTTGGCATATATAAAATTCACATCATATTCTCCGATATAAATTCCATCGGAAACATCAGCAACATTTATTTCATCAAAAGTGGTTTTCTTTACAGCCTGTTTATAATCCGAAACATTTTTTAAGTAAACTGCTCCCAAAATTAAACCAACAAGCAAAAGAAATAGGATAATAAATAAAATTATTTTCTTTTGGGATATTCTCATTTCAAACACCTTTCAATCTTTCTGACTATCTGCTTTGGCAGCTCTTTTTTAGAAGCCGCATTTGCGCAAACTACTTTTCCTATCGGCTTCATGCCTGCCGTCTTAAAGAATTCGTCCATATTGCGGATTGCCCCTCTGCTTTGTCCAAATATCCACGAAAATGGGAAAGGAGTATTGCAGGAAGTCAAAATCATATATTTTTTTCCTTGCAGACGTGGCTTGGGGAAAGTGCCTGTTTCTTCCACAGCCTTTCCTAATAATCGGTCAAATAAGTTTTTTACAGGAGCAGGCACATTTGCCCAATAAACAGGAGCTGCAAGAAAGACTATTTGACATTTATGCAAAAGGGCAACAATTTCCTGTATATCATCCTTTTGAATACAGATTTGCGTGTCCATGCAACTGCGACATCCTATACAGAATGAGATGTTTTTTTCATACAGATTGATTTTAGTTACCATATAGCCCTGTTCATCAGCTCTGCGGGTTGCAATATCCATCATAGCTGCCGTTGTTCCGTTTCTATGAGGACTCCCTAAAATTGCAAGTACCGATTTCCTGTTCATAGTCATTTCACTCCTTCCTTTTCAATCGAACGATACAACATATCAAAACCGTATTCTAAAAACTGATTTTTAGATAAGTGCAACACGTTTTCAATATATTCTTCCTTATTTGACGCAAACTGAATAAGTCCTGACAGCATACCCCAAAAATGAAAGATAGTAGGCATGATTTTTAAGTCATCACGCAAATCGCCTCTTTTCGTGCCAGATACCAAAAAATCCTTTAGCTTTTCATTTATTTCTTCCCCGACTTGATAGGTTTCTTTTTCTTCGGGCAAATAATTCCGGCTTTCAAAATCAATATTTATTTTATCTAACACCATTTTGAAATAAAAAGGAAATTCTTCCTGGTACAGAACTAACCCTCGGCAAATCAAATCATATCTTGTCTTTGTTGCCTCCTGTTGCTCCAATGCAGAAGTTATATAGCTGTAAAGCTTTTTCATGCTGTCTAATACTAAAAAACCGATAATTTCCTCCTTGTTCTCAAAGTACACATATAATGTTGCTTTGCTGTATCCAGCAGTTTTCGCTATATCATTCATGGAAGTTGCCGTAATACCTTTCTCCATAAACAACGTGGATGCTGCTGTTGCAATATTTTCTCTATGTACGCTTTTGGGTTCTTTTTTCCTGCGAGCCATTTACATTCCTCCTTTTAATAATTAAACCTGCGATTTAATTATATTTTCTTAACACGATTTTGTCAATCGGTTTCTCTTTATATTCATAAAACTCTTCTAATCCTTAGCTCATTTTTGACAGAATCTCTCTCGGCTTAAAACGCATTACTGTTAATGAAGAGGCCACTACTGAAAGCATAATAATTACAAAGCCTATAAGAAACAGCTGCAACATATTGAATACGCTGACTGTAACGCTAAGCTTTTTTACCTCTGAGGATGACTTGATTTCGCTTACATTCTGTTTTTCAATTTCAAGATTATCAATTGCTGACAATAAACTTTTATATAAGCAATTGATATTGTCAGCTAAAACGCCAATTTCATCTTTGGAGTTGATAGTACAGACAGCATTCTTTTTCATTCGTGCCATCTGCTCTGTCATCGTTTGGATATGTTTTATTGGAATGGTGATTTTTCTTGAAAACCAAAATCAGCAGATTACAGAAATAATAATACAGCAGACAGATGAAAAAGACAGAACTTTTATAATTGTCTGTTTTACATACTGCTCAACATTAAAACCTGTACTTAAAGACCATTCTTCATGAGGAGTAATCGAAACATCAATCATCACCTGTGGTGTAAAAAGATAAAGCAACACATGAGCTATCGCAATGATAAAGAGCATCAGTCCCAATGTATAAAGAAAAGTTTTCGGAAATATTTTTATCTTTTTCATTTATCCACCTCATATTTATAGCCTATGCCTTTAACAGTAACAATACATTCAAGCCGCAGCTTCTTTCGCAGATTTTTGATATAGGTGTCTATTGTCCTGTCAATGATTGGGTAACTGTCGCCCTATAAATCATCAAGTATCTGAGTACGGGTAAGCACCAGCCCCTTATGTTCTACAAGCAGTTTCAGCAAATCAATTTCCTTTGGCGTAATATCAATCTTTCCATTGCCGTCTTTTGCGGTATAACCGGAAAAATCCACAATTACATCACCAAACGCCATTGTGTCAGGTAGTATTCCTTTTCCGCTTCTCCTTAAAAGGGCAGTAATACACCGCCCTAATAAGACCATAGAAAAAGGTTTTATAATATAATCATCTGCCTGTTCATCAAAACTTGTAACCTGTGTATATTCATCCTCAATTGCTGTCAGCATGAGAATAGGGACAGAGCTGCTTCGCCTTATTTCATGCAAGACAGAAAGCCCCGATATTT
>ERZ778516.295-NODE-295-length-43139-cov-5.869720_pt1 | contig 43139 bp, 27 predicted proteins | sample MGYA00510342_ERZ778516 | MGnify/ENA primary metagenome ERZ778516 (study PRJEB29527, sample SAMN07138961) | mouse gut metagenome | material: feces | host: mouse | place: China:Nanjing | collected 2016-01-25 ...
AATAAAGTTGGTGATATAATTCAGCCAGCCCTCAGTCTGAACACATTGCACAAAATAAGATTTAGAGAAAAGGAAAAGATGATGTTGCTCATGATAGTAAAGGATGTGCGACAGTGCCCCTTGATAACATATATAATAAAGGACAAATAAAATTCCGAATAAGGTATAAACGAGCCGTTTCATATTTATATAAAGTAAGTGAGGACATTCCCACTATAGCCAATGTCCTCACTTAATTATCGCTTGCAAATATATTTAATATCCCGGATTCTGAGTCAATTTAGCATTCAAATCTATTTCAGTCTGAGGAACAGGCAACAGATAGTTGTGATCTTCATAATGGCTACCTGACAATTGCACGTTCTCACCTTCATAAAGAATATAATCCACGATGACCTCTTTGCCGTCTTCATTAACCTCTTTTACCGGTTTCATCTTCAATCCCAAGAACGGTGCATTCAACACCTCTTTGGCAATACCCCAACGACGAATGTCCCACATACGTTTTCCACCTTCCATTGCAAATTCCACACGCCATTCATTTTGAATACGTTTGCGAAGTTCATCTTGAGTTGCGCAATAGGTCGGTTTCGTAGCATCGGAATTTTGCAAACCGGGCATACCTACACGCCTACGAATCTGATTGACTGCATCAAAAGCGTCCGCACTCAACGGATGAAGTTCGTTCATCGCTTCGGCATATGTCAGCAAGACTTCGGCATAACGAATAATCACCCAGTCTTTACCCATATTCCAACCTGTACTCTGAGGGTCGATACTCGGGTCTAACCACTTCTGACCATAATATCCGGTAGCAGTAGCATCACCGTGTTGTTCGATACCGGTATTTCCGCTCGATTTCAACGGTTTGACTTTGATGGTTACACCATACATTTCTTCACCATCGTGCAAAACGTTGACTTCCAAACGCGGGTCACGATTCTTGAACGGGTCTTTTTCATCGTAAATTGCAGATTTGCTAATGGGAGCACCATCTTTGTCTTCAAAGGCGTCGACTAAGCTCTGAGTGGGGTTCATACCTCCCCAACCCTTTGTGGGGAAACACTCCCAACCAATCAAGTAGTGGGTTTTATCAGGATAATCGAATTGCACATACAAAATGTTCTCGGCACATCCGTCAGTCTTTTCCCAAAACAATTCTTGATACTTACCGGTATTCTCCGCATCATAAAGTTCATATTCACCCAAATCAATCACAGCTTTCGAAGCATCTGCCGCCGTTTGCCAATTACCATAATACAAAGCAGCTCTCGCTTTCATCGCCAACGCAGCTCCTTTAGTTACACGAGGTGTGTTTGCAGCATCCCATTCTACAGGCAAATACTCTATTGCCTTGTCAAAATCCGCCATAACTTTGCTATACACTTCATCGCGCGATGTACGGGTGATATCTTCTACATCCGACAAATTGAGAGGCCTGTCGATATAAGGAACATCACCATATGAACGAATCAAATCAAAATACAGATATGCACGAAAGAAATAGGCCTGCCCTTCAATTTTTTTACGCGCTTCATCTCCCATCTCAATCTCCTTTGTTTTTTCCAACACCAAGTTGCACTGGCGAATAGCAGTATAGCTACCTGACCAGCTTTGGTCTATTGGGTCGTAAACACCTTTGGACATATTTCCGGCAGCCCATTTAATGCCCATCACCGCATTGTCCGAATTGATATCCAAATCCTGATCCCAAGTAGGAAGGCAGCCATAAATATCGGTTACGGCCATCATTGCGTCGTCTTCTGTTTTCCAGAAACTCTTATCAGACAATTCATCCAATGGATAACGGTCTAAAAAGTCGCTACACGAAGAAGCGAATCCCGTAAATAACAAAGCAATTACTATATGTAAAATATTTCTCTTCATGTGATTTATGCTATTTTATATTAATATTAGAATGAAAGTTTTACCCCGAGAGACAATTTCTTGACATTTCCATAAGACCATCCACGTTCATTTCCCTCTTCCGGATCGATGCCACCGTCAAGTCCTGTGAAGGTAAGAAGGTTTTCACCAGTCAGGAAGAATTTCGCACTGGAAATTCCTGCGCGGGATAACCAAGACTGAGGCAATGTATAACCGATAGTCAGGTTCTTCAGACGAACGTATGATGCATCTTGAATCCAGAAAGAAGAGGTCACAAAGTTAGTTTGACTGGAACGTGTCACACGAGGATAAGAAGCATTATGATGCTCTGGTGTCCAACGGTCCAAGTGTCTCTTCAATGCAGTCGCACCATTATAGAATGCATAAGCAGCCTCAGCTGTATAGTATCCATCTACATCGAATGCTCCTTGAAACAAAGCAGAAAGATCGAAGTTTTTATAACCTACACTCAAATTCAATCCTCCCGTCCAGCTAGGGAAGTTTTTACCAATTACAGTCCGGTCTTTTTCTGTGATTTTGCCGTCACCATCCAAGTCTTTATACTTAATGTCGCCTAACTTTTCCTGACCAACAGCCAAACGTTTCGGACATTCGGCAAGATCTTTTTCTGTGTTAAAATAGCCATCAGCCACATAACCGTAATAAGAACCTATAGGATATCCTTCCAAATTCCAAACTTTACTATTACTTGTAGGACCATCTGTGTCTGCCATATCTGTTATCTCATTTTTCACATAAGAGACATTGAGAGACACCGAATAATTCCAATCCTTATTAATCTGCTTGCTGTGGTTGATTAAGAAATCGAAACCAGTATTTTGAACACTACCTATATTCTGTGCCGGAGCAGGCATACCAATTACTCCCTGAATAGGAAGATACAACAACATATCGTTCGTTTTCTTCTTATATACGGACAATTCAAAATTAATCAGATTATTCAGGAAACCAGCTTCCAAACCTAATTCATAGTTGGTCACTGTAGCCCATTTCAGTTGATCGTTCACATAACGAGCTTCATATATTGCCGAATACAATGTGTTATTAAACAGATATTTTGTAGCATTGTCCGAGATATTGTATGTATATGTCGGCACTGCCGGATAGATATCGTCGGATTTCAATTCCTCGTTACCGGTTTTACCATAACCCAAGCGCAACTTCAAGTTGCTCAACCATGCAACGTTATCTTTAATGAAAGCCTCTTCCGAAATACGCCATCCCGCCGAGAAAGCCGGGAATACGCCCCAACGGTTATTCTTCGGGAAACGTGAGGAAGCATCACTACGCAAGTTTGCCTCAAACAGATATTTGCCTGCATAATCATATTGAACACGTCCGAAGTAGGACAAACGTGCCATTTCATATCCTCCGTCTTTATTCTTTTGTGAAGCTTGGTCCAATGTGTTCAAAGATTCTGTCAATTCATTGCTACCACCACCCTGACGACTTGCTTCCGTATATTTATAGATGTGTTCGTAAGATTCGAGTCCGGCCAGTGCTCCTACATTGTGTTTTCCGAAATTCTTATTGAAATTAATCAAAACCTGTCCGGTGTAGTAATTGTTGTTGTAGTATTTATCATATCCTTCACGTAGACCGGAATCAAAAGCATTACTGCCATCACCGTAAGTAAAATGTTTCTTAAATCCATCTTGATTGCTGGTATAATTGCGCACGGAATATACACCTTTCACGCTCAATTCGGGCAAAATCTGTACGGTTGCATAACCGGTAAGGTTTATCTCTTGTGACGTATTACGTGTAAAACCTGATTTGTCTCCTTGAATAGCGACCGGATTGTCGACACCGGAATAAGCATAAGAACCGTCTTCGTTATACACCTTATTGGTCGGTTTTTCACGAGTCACCCCTTGAAAAACAGAAACAAATCCATTCCATGCATCCTTGGCAACTCCTCTGTATCCGGAAGCATTGACACCTACTTTGATATATTTATTGATTTCCGAATTCAAATTCATACGGGCATTGAATCGGGAATAATCATTGTCGGCTGTCAAACCATCTTGATAAATATAGCCTAAAGAAGCATTGTAGGTTGTTTTGTCAGTTCCCCCGTTTATAGAGATATTGTGCATGGTTTCGATGGCACTACTTTTAATTGCTTCTTTATACCAATCGGTGCTTGACAACGCTCCCGTGCGATACCCCTCAATCTCTTCCGGAGAGAACATCACCGTAGCGTTGGGATTTTCATTTAAAGTCGCTTCATTATACAAAACAGCATACTCGTATGCATTCACCAAGTCACGTTTTGCTACTGGCGATGACCAAGACACATTGCCCGAATAATTTACACGTGTTTTCTCTCCTTTCTGCCCCTGCTTGGTGGTAATCAAAATGACACCATTGGCAGCCTGCACACCATAAATGGCAGCAGAAGCCGCATCTTTCAAGACCGTGAACGATTCGATATCATTCGGGTCAATCGTATTCATGCTGCCCGGCACTCCATCTACGATAACCAACGGGCTTGCAGCATTGATAGAGTTCTTACCGCGAATGGTTATAGATGCAGCCTGACCACCCGGCGCACCAGAAGTCTGAATGGCAGTTACACCAGGCATTTGTCCTGCTATGGCAGCAGAAACACTAGATACTGGACGAGTTTCCAGTGCCTTTGCATTTACTGTAGCAACAGCCCCCGTTAAGTTAGCTTTCTTTTGGACACCATACCCTACCACAACTACCTCTTCCAGAGCTTGACTGTCTTCCTTTAAGGTAATATTTATCAACTGACCATCAAATCTAACTTCTTGAGTTACATATCCCACATACGAAATAACAAGAGTACTTCCTTTAGACACTCCATTCAAAATAAAATCACCATCAATACCAGTGATTGTACCATTAGTCGTTCCTTTCACTACTACAGATGCCCCGATTATAGTTTCACCCATGGCATCTTTAACAATTCCTTTACAGGTTTCAGTCTGCTGTTCAATAGCTTTGCTTGCTGCTGCAGGAAACGAAACAGCATTCATACTACCTGTAAATGCTGTCATTAAGAATAGCAACATACTGACTGACTTGACTTTTTTCAACATAAAGTATTAATTTAAAATTAATAAATAATTTATCAAGAATATAGTTCTCATGCAAATCAACTATATAAATAAACGGCGCAAATTTATAATATTTTTTAAAAAAACGACAATCGATTTAAAAAATATATTCTTTCTCCTTCCAATTTTAACAATTAAGCAGTAAACACATCAAGAAACTGCTTAAAGTTTGCCAAAACATTTTTGATACCTATTTGATATATTTCCGATTTTTATTATTACTTTTACATCAAGACGAGTGACATTAACAGCAACGCACAGCAGAACGTAGAAATAAACATTGTTGCCAATTCATTACCTCTATATTTACCCTTTCTTTTAAACCTATTATAAATAGGGATATTCAGTAAATGTCCCTACTTATTACAAATCCACCTTTCGTCCTTCCGCAATAGATAACTTCGACCACGGAGTGACGGATGTCCACAGCGCCAAGTCACTGAGCGTTGCCGGAAAAGAAATTTCATCCTTCAAATCAGCCTCCAAGGCCTTCAGCATGATATAATCCATGCCTTGGTGATGTGTGTCCACTTTCAGGGCATCACTTCCCCACTGCTGCCAATAGATATGCTCATAACGGTCCACGTATGCACCGTCCGCCTCCCAGGTTTCGTCCGGGCTGAGTCCTTCGATATAAATCATCCTCCGGTCTCCCTGCCAGATGCCTTTTGTTCCCTGCACCTCGAAGTCGAGACTACGCGGACGCGGCAGGGTGGTGTCGTGCGTCAGAGAAATGAGAATACCGTTTTCCGTTTCCAGTTGGGTGACGACGACATCGCCCAGCCGTACCTTCACATCCGTGTTTCCTCCCAAATCCTTTATATACTGATAAATTCCTGCCGCTTTGGAAGCAAACGAAGTCAGGCTCTTTACCCGGTCTTTCCGATTGATGCCCGCCATCATGCAGAGGGGGGCTAGGCCGTGCGTAGGATAAAGGTCGCCATTCTCCTCCTGATAGAACTTGCTCCGCCAGACACTTTCCGTCTTCTCCCGATTGCCGATGTTTCCGGCATCGTCCAGTAGCAGACGGCGCAAATCGTGCCGATAGCCGCCACGCATATATACAATCTCGCCCAACAAACCGGCAGCCACCATGTTGCAGACAGAGAGATTTTCGCGCATGAAAAGCGTATTCTCCAAAGGATAAACCCGGCAACCGCGCCGGTGTGCCAGCTCTATCAAAGGCCGGTACTCGTCTATATAAAGTCCTCCTTTTATCTCCAAGGCCACATGGCATCCCCTCTCCACACAGCACAAGGCATGCCGCACGTGGCACTGCCAGGGAGAGGCGACAAACACCAGCTCGGGTGCATGTTCGGCAAGCATGTTCAAATAGTCATCCTCGCCATGATTGTAGCAACCGATGCCCGGAAAGCCGGAATCATCGAGTCCCGGATCGGCAAGCGCCACCACCTTGAATGCAGGCAGATGCTGCAACAAACGAAGCAACTGCCTGCCCCGATAACCTACACCAATAAAAGCAACTTTCATCATAACCTGTTCTTTCAACTCTTCACTCTTCTCTTCCAAACTTAATCATAAAACTCTTCGGGCTATCCATGCACAAGCCTCCGCATCTGCCAATGCGTGATGGTGCTGCTCCAGTTGGTAGCCACAACAAGCTGCCACTGTATGCAACTGATGATTGGGCAATCCCTTCAGAACACGGCGTGATGCCTGCAAAGTACAATGAAACTCATAATCCGGATAATCCATGCAGTAGGTACGGAACACAGCCTTCAGACAGCTTTCATCAAAGACCTTGTTGTGCGCAACCAACGGCAAGCCTTCAATACGTGGAGCTATCTCCTGCCACACAACAGGAAAAATAGGAGCATTCCGGGTATCCGACAACGTCAGACCATGCACGCGGGTATTCCAATAAGTGTAATACTCCGGTTCGGGACGGATAAGGCTATAATAATGGTCCGCAATTTCTCCATCACGTACGATAACCACCCCCACACTACAAACGCTGGTACGTTGTTCATTGGCCGTTTCAAAATCAATGGCTGCAAAATCTTTCATCTTATAGCTATAGAGTTTAATGGTTCCCAAAGATAAGAATAAAATTCGTTCAAGAAACACAGTAAGTAAATAAACATATCACTAGTGCTAATTACCAATGTCTTACATTTACCGGACATTCACCTTGTTTGGTAAATGCCTTTTCCTTATAATGTAACAGTCGTTACCCGATAATGTAACAGCCGTTACCTGATAATGTAAACACCTTTACCATCTATTGTAAACGAAGCCTTAATATGAAAAAAGAATCCGGTTCTTTTCATACTCCCCCCGGTTTACACTATCTTTGTCCCCGGACAAAGGCTAAAATATCATGGAACATCCACTTTCTCAATTCAAATATTGTCCGAAATGCGGTTCAGCCCATTTCGAAGTCCATAACGAAAAGTCGAAGCAATGCGCCGACTGCGGTTTCGTCTACTACTTCAACCCCTCTTCCGCCACCGTCGCCCTGATTCTGAACCGGCAGAACGAATTGCTGGTGTGCCGCCGCGCCAAAGAACCCGCAAAAGGGACACTGGACCTTCCCGGAGGCTTCATTGATATGGCAGAGACCGGCGAGGAAGGTGTTGCCCGCGAAGTGAAGGAAGAAACCGGCATGAGGGTTACAAAAGCCGAATACCTCTTCTCCCTGCCCAACATTTATATCTATTCGGGCTTCCCCGTACACACACTGGATATGTTTTTCCGTTGTACGGTGGAAGACGCCTCACACTTCAGGGCGATGGACGATGCGGCATCCCTCTTCTTCCTTCCCCTGAAAGACATCCGTACGGAAGACTTTGGACTCAACTCCATCCGCAAAGGACTGGAGATCTTTCTGGAAGATATGCGCAAGAACAAAAGCGAATGATTATCCGTTCTTATTATGGTATATATCCTAAAAAAGCCAAACAAGTGTAACATTTCCGGGTTAAAACCCGTATTTTTGTAAAACACCTATTCTAACAAAAGAAAATGAAACATAAAATCTCCCGAATATTGTGCACAGCACTCTGTTGCGCACCTTTACTCGCCTCAGCACAAACAAGCGAGAAGAGTACTTCTCCCAAGCGACTCTACAAGGAAGGACAAACGTTATTCCAGCAAAAGGCCTATGCTGCCGCCATCTCTCCGTTGCAAGCCTATGTACGCCAGATGAATGCAGACGGCAAGCCTCTGCCTGATACCGGCGAGCGGCAAGAAGCGGAATACATGCTGGTATGCGCCGCATACGAACTCAGAGCCCCCCAAAGCATAGACCTGCTCCGTGCCTTCATGGACGAATATCCCGATACTCCCCATGCCAACCGCATCTATGCATTGATTGCCTCCGCCTACTTCTTCGAAGGCAATCATGACGATGCCCTTGCCATGTTCAACTCCACCCGCCTCGACCTGCTGGGTTCCGAAGAGCGGGATGACATGACCTACCGCCTTGCCACCTGCTATCTGAAAACCGGTAATGTAAAGGAGGCGGCAATCTGGTTCGAGACTCTGCGCAGCACCAGCCGTAAGTATGCAGCGGACTGCGCTTACTACATCTCTTATATCCGATATACCCAAGGACGGTATGACGAAGCGCTCGGCGGCTTCCTGCCTTTGCAAGACAATGCCAAGTACAAGGATTTGGTTCCCTATTACATTGCCGAAATCTATTTGCTGAAGAAACAATATGACAAGGCTGAAATCGTGGCGCAGAATGCGCTGTCAGCCCATCCCGACGGCCTGAGCTACACGCATGCGGCAGAACTGAACCGTATCCTCGGTACAGCCGAATACCATTTCGGGAAGTACCACGAAGCCGTGAAATCCTTCGAACAACATATAAAGCACAATGCCGAATCTTCCACTCATAGAAGGGATGCCCTTTACATGCTGGGAATGTCCTATTATCAATGTGGCGTGTATTCGCAAGTCCCCTCCGTCCTCGGCAAAGTGACTACCGAAAACGACGCCCTTTCGCAAAACGCATACCTGCACATGGGACTGGCCTATCTGCAACTGGCCGACAAGCCCAAAGCGCGTATGGCCTTCGAGCAGGCCGCCGCTTCCAACGCTGATATGAAAATCAAGGAACAAGCTGCCTATAACTACGCCTTGTGCATTCACGAGACCTCCTATTCCGCTTTCGGCGAATCGGTGACCGTCTTTGAGAAATTCCTGAACGAGTTCCCGAACTCTCCATATGCCGAGAAAGTCAGCAACTACCTGGTGGAAGTGTACATGAACACACGCAGCTACGATGCTGCCCTCAAGTCCATCGGCCGTATCTCCCACCCCAGCAAGGCCATTCTGGAAGCCAAACAAAAGATTCTGTTCCACCTCGGAACCCAGTCTTTTGCCAACACACAATTCGAGCAGGCCATCGGACACTTCAACCAAAGCGTCGCGTTGGGACAATACAACCTCCAGACCAAAGCAGACGCCCTCTACTGGCTTGGCGAGTCTTATTACCGCCTGAACCGAATGAGAGAAGCCGCCCGCAATTTCAACGAATATCTGTCGCTCACCCGGCAGAGGGATACGGAAATGTTCGCCCTTGCCTATTACAATCTTGGTTACATCGCTTTCCACCAGAAAGACTACGCGGCGGCAGAGAACCGTTTCCGCAACTTCGTCCAATTGGAGAAAGGCGAAAACCCGACCGCACTGGCCGATGCCTACAACCGCATCGGAGACTGCAACCTGCACGCCCGCCGCTTCGAGGAGGCCAAGCAATGCTATGCCAAAGCCGAGAACCTGAACACTCCCGCCGGAGACTATGCCGTCTATCAATTAGCGCTGGTATATGGCATGCAGAAAAACCATACGGAAAAGGTGAACATGCTGAACCGACTTGCAGCCAAATACTCCAACTCGCCCTACGCCATCAACGCCCTCTACGAGAAGGGACGTTCCTACGTACAGAGCAACAACAGCGGCCAAGCCATCGCCACCTTCCGCGAACTGCTTGCCAAATATCCTGAAAGCCCTGTCAGCCGTAAAGCCGCTGCCGAAATCGGCCTGCTTTACTATCAGAACGATGACTATGACCGTGCCATAGAAGCCTACAAGCATGTGGTCACCCAATACCCCGGAAGTGAGGAAGCCCGCCTTGCCATGCGCGACTTGAAGTCCATCTACGTAGATGCCAACCGCGTGGACGAGTTTGCCGCCCTCGCCGCCCAGATGCCGGGCGAAATCCGCTTCGAGCCCAGCGAACAAGACTCACTGACTTACATCGCTGCCGAAAAGACATACATGAAAGGTGAGCCTGCACCTGCCAAAGACAGCTTTACCCGCTATCTGCAAAGTTTCCCGGAAGGCGCTTTCAGCCTGAATGCCCACTACTATCTGTGTGTCATAGGCAAAGAGCAGAAGGATGACGAGGCGGTATTGGAACATGCCGGAAAACTGCTGGAATACCCCGACAACCCATACTCTGAAGAGGCTTTGCTGATGCATGGAGAAATCTTGTTCAACCGCCAACAGTACGACCAGGCATTGGCCGACTACAAGAAATTGCAGGCCAAAGCCACCACGGCAGAGCGCCGCCAGCTTGGCGCTATCGGTGTACTGCGCTGTGGAGCACTGATGCACGATGACGCGGAAGTAATCAACGCCGCCACAGACCTGCTTGCCGAAGCCAAGTTGTCTCCGGAACTTCGTAACGAAGCTCTGTACTACCGTGCCAAGGCATACCTGAACCAGAAAGCCGACAAGAAAGCGATGGACGACCTGCAATTGCTGGCAAAAGACACCCGTACCCTTTATGGAGCCGAAGCCAAATACCTGGTGGCGCTGCAATGGTACAACGCCGGCAACTATGCTTCGGCTGAAAAGGAAATCCTTAACTTCATTGACCAGAGCACACCGCATGCCTACTGGCTGGCACGCAGTTTCATCCTTCTGTCGGATGTATATGCAGCCATGGACAAGAAGCTTGACGCACGCCAGTACTTGTTGAGCTTGCAACAGAACTACCAGGCCGACGACGATATACAAGGGATGATTAATGAAAGACTGGAAAAATTGAAGTAAGCCCACTTTAAGGAATAAAAACAACATAGAAAGCGTGAAAGATATGAAAAAGATAACATACATCCTTGCAGGAGTCACCCTCGCGGTGCTCTCTCTGGAAGCACAAGCCCAGACACAACCCCAGGACACCACCATGAACCGTACGGTAGTCGTGGAACAAGAATACAATCCGGACATCATGGATGCCTCCAAAGTAAACGTGCTGCCCAAAGTGGAACCTCCTACCGTCAGCAAGAAGGCGGTGGAATACGACGCCACCCTGATGCCGGCAACCCAAATCCCCGCAGGCATCATGCAAGCCTATACCGGGAAAGAGACGCAGACGAAAGCACAGCCCGGCTATGCACGTCTGGGATATGGGAACTACGGCAACCTCGATATACGCGCCAACTATCTGTTCTCCTTGTCTCCCAAAGACCGCCTCAACCTGACATTCGGCATGGATGGCATGGATGGCAAACTGGACTTGCCGAGCAACGGCGGGAAGTGGAACTCCTTCTACTATCGCACCCATGCCGGCCTGGATTACGTACACGCCTTCAACAAAGTCGATATGAACATTACCGGGAAGTTCAACCAAAGCAACTTCAACTCCCTGCCCGGTTCCATCGCCGGCAAGCAGAAATTTGTTTCGGGCGACGTACATCTTGGGGTAAGCTCCACGAGTGAGGATATGCCTCTCCGATTCCGTGCCGAAACCAATTTGCTGCTCTACCAACGGCAACACGACCTCATGGTAAGCAACATCAAAGAAAACATCGTGCGTACGAAAGCCGATGTCACCGGCTCCATCTCCGATGAACAGACCATCGGTATGGCGTTTGCCATGAATAACGTATTCTACAGCGACGGACGGTTCGAAAGCCACACCAGTGCAGACTTCAACCCCTATTATCTTTTTCAGAATGACGACTGGAGAATACGCCTCGGCGCACACGTCGACCTGGCTTTCGGTTTCGGCAAGCAGTTCCGCGCCGCACCCGACGTAGACATACAATACATCTTCTCGGACAGCTACATCCTTTATGCACAAGGCAAGGGAGGACGGCTGCAGAACGACTTCCGCCGTCTGGAAACCATCACGCCTTATGGAATAACCAACCAACAGCCGGATGACACCTACGAACAACTCAACGCTGCCATCGGCTTCAAGGCAAGCCCCGTCAGCGGATTGTGGTTCAACCTCTATGGCGGGTATCAGGATTTGAAAAACGATTTGATTGATACTCCGACTGTCAAGTCCGACGGGATAAGCAATGTTTACCTCACAGAAGATACCAAGAACCTCTACGCCGGAGCCGACCTGAGCTACAACTACAAGGATGTTTTCTATCTCGCCGCCAATGCCGTCTATCGCCATTGGACAACGGACTCAGACGGTTCTGATGTCGTAGTAAGCTTCAAACCGGCCGTAGAAGGCAATCTCAATCTCAAGGTACGCCCCATCTCCCCACTGCTTGTCGGCATCGGCTATCAGCACATCTCACGCCAGGGCGTGGAGGGCAACAAGGCGGACCCCGTCAGCAATCTCTATCTGAACGGCAGCTACGAACTCTTCAAAGGTATCTCCGTGTATGCGCGCGTGAACAACTTGCTGAACAAAGATTACCAGTACTACTGGGGATACCCTTCAGAAGGTCTTAGTTTCTTAGGCGGAGTAAGCTTCCTCTTTTAATAGGGGCAGCACAAGCCGGAGCTCTAAATTGAACAAAAAAGGTCATTTTTGCTAAATTCTCCTTATATTATAAGGTGGGAAGAATCTTTTTTTCCTACTTTTGCGGGCGAATTCAGTGGCGGGAGTCACTAAAAAACAGAAATTTATGCAGAAAAACCTTGTCATAGTCGAGTCTCCGGCGAAAGCAAAAACCATCGAGAAATTCCTTGGAAAAGATTTCAAAGTCCTTTCCAGCTACGGCCATATACGTGATTTGAAGAAAAAAGAATTCAGTATTGACGTAGACAAAGACTTCAAACCGCATTACGAGATACCGGCAGATAAAAAGAAAATCGTAACCCAACTGAAAGAAGAAGCCGAGCAGGCGGAAACCGTATGGCTGGCTTCCGATGAGGACCGCGAAGGGGAAGCCATCGCATGGCACTTGTACGAAGTGCTGAAACTGAAACCGGAACGCACCAAACGCATCGTCTTCCATGAAATCACCAAAGGCGCCATCCTGAAAGCGATAGAAAATCCCCGCGACATTGACATCAATCTGGTCGATGCCCAGCAGGCCCGACGCATCCTGGACCGTATCGTAGGTTTTGAACTTTCACCCGTATTGTGGAAGAAAGTGAAACCCGCCCTTTCTGCAGGCCGTGTACAGTCCGTAGCCGTCCGCCTCATCGTGGAGCGCGAACGCGAGATACACGCATTCCGGAGTGAAGCATCCTACCGTGTTACCGCCGTATTCCTCGTTCCGGACACCAACGGCAAAACGGTGGAAATGAAAGCCGAACTGGCACACCGCCTCAAGACAAAGGCAGAAGCCCGAAAATTGCTGGAAAGCTGCAAATCGGCCACATTTACCATCAACGACATCACCACCCGTCCGCTGAAGAAAGGTCCTGCCGCCCCCTTCACCACCTCTACCTTGCAGCAGGAGGCTGCCCGCAAACTGGGATTCACCGTGGCACAAACCATGATGGTGGCGCAACGTCTGTACGAATCGGGATTGATAACCTATATGCGTACCGACTCCGTCAACCTTTCCGAGCTTGCCGTCAACGCCAGCCGTGAAACCATCTCCAACCTGATGGGCGAACGTTATGTACACAACCGCCACTTCGCCACCAAGACTAAAGGAGCACAAGAAGCGCACGAGGCCATCCGTCCCACCTACATGGAAAATGCCAAGATAGAAGGTACCCCACAAGAAAGAAAGTTGTACGACCTCATCTGGAAACGTACCATCGCCTCGCAGATGGCAGACGCCGAAGTGGAAAAAACAACCGTAACCATCGGCATCAGCAACGAGCCGGAAACTTTCACTGCAACCGGAGAAGTGGTAAAATTCGACGGTTTCCTGCGCGTCTACCGCGAATCGTACGATGATGATGTAGAAACCCAGGAAGATGAAGTACGCCTACTGCCCCCTCTGAAAAAAGGACAGAAGCTCGAACATGAAGGTATCACCGCTACCGAACGTTTCACCCAACACCCTCCCCGCTACACGGAAGCAAGCCTTGTGCGCAAACTGGAGGAACTGGGTATCGGACGTCCGTCTACCTACGCTCCGACCATTTCCACCATCCAGCAGCGCGAATATGTAATAAAAGGAGAGAAAACGGGCGAAGAACGCATCTACAATGTGCTCAACCTGCAAGGCAATGAAATAACGGACAACAACTATACGGAAATCACCGGAGCCGAAAAGTCAAAACTGATGCCGACTGACACGGGTATCGTGGTCAATGACTTCCTGATAGAGTACTTCCCTGACATTCTTGACTACAACTTCACAGCGAGCGTCGAAAAGCAATTCGACGAAATAGCCGAAGGCGACAAGCAATGGACCGCCATTCTGAAAATATTCTATAAGAAATTCCATCCTTCAGTAGAAAACACGCTTGCCGCGAAAACCGCCCACAAGGCAGGCGAACGGATTCTGGGAACAGACCCCGTCAGCGGAAAGCAAGTGTCTGTAAAAATCGGACGTTTCGGCCCAGTAGCACAGATAGGTACTGCCGAAGATGAGGAAAAGCCCCGTTTCGCCCAGGTAAAGAAAGAGATGTCCATCGAGACCATTACACTGGAAGAAGCGCTGGAGCTGTTCAAACTTCCCCGTACCCTCGGCGAATACGAAGGCAAAAACGTAGTTGTCGGCGCAGGGCGTTTCGGACCCTATATCCAGAACAACGGCTTGTATGCTTCGTTGCCCAAGACAATGGACCCGATGACTGTCACGCTGGAAGAAGCCATCGAACTGATACAAAAGAAGCAGGAAGCAGAAGCCCAGAAACATATCAAAAAGTTTGAGGAAGAACCGGAACTGGAAATCCTGAACGGGCGCTATGGCCCTTACATCGCTTATAAAGGCAGCAACTACAAGATTCCTAAAGACATCATCCCCCAAGACCTGAACCTTCAGGCTTGTCTGGAAATTGTGAAACTGCAAAGCGACAAGGAGACAGGCAAACCGAAACGGACTGCAAAGGCGGTGAAAGCAACAAAAACTACGAAAGCAAACAAGAAGAAATAGAGTAAAACCTCTTAATACTTTTTTTAGACGCGAATTACGCGGAATTCACGAATTCTGTTTATTGAATCCATGTCATTCCGCGTAATCCGCGCCTAATATTATAACAACACCCCCTTACTCCAAACCTTCAGCAAATCCTTCTGTGAAGCTTGAGTAACCTTTAGCTTTCTTTACCCCCCAAAAAAACACCTTCCCTAATAGGAGATTTTTCTTTTTTATGCGTCTATTTTAATAGAGTCGGCATACTGTCTTCATTTATGGCACCAATGAGCCATACTGTTTCCAGTACCTGCCATTATTGATAAACTGAAAAAACAATGACACAATGAAAATATTAAAGTTGATATATGTATGCCTTCTGCTGTTATGTTGCCATGCCTGCCGCAACAGACCTTATCCATATACCCTGCAAGCAGCAGACACATTGGTCTACGACCACCCCGATAGTGCCTGCACATTGCTGGACAGGATGAAAGACAGCATACTTACAGAACCACAGAGCACACAGATGTACTACCAACTACTGTGCATCAAAGCTCGCGACAAGGCTTATGTGACGCACACCTCAGACAGCGCACTACTACAAGTCCTGCATTACTATGAAGACAGAAACGACAAGAAACACTTGCCGGAAGCATACTACTATGCCGGACGGGTATATTCCGACCTGAAGGATGCACCGCAGGCTTTGAATTATTATCAAAAAGCGACCGAACTGCTGGAAGGCGGCTCTGACTACAGACTTATGAAAGTGATTTATAGCCAAATGGGAGAATTATTTTTCTATCAGGATGTATATGAGGAGGCGATGAAGGCTTTCAAGAAGGCTTATCTATACAATGAATTACTGGAGGATGACAGAGGGATGGTAATCAATCTCCGATTTATAGGGCATACCTTCATTGCACGAAATGATATTGACAGTGCGCTATATTATTATCAAAATGCCTATAAACTAGCTCAGAAAACGAATAAAGATTTTCTTATAGATATCTCCCAAAACGCTCTTTCTTCATTGTATATACAAATAGGCGAATATGCCCAAGCATTGAATCTGCTGAATGCACAAAAACACAAGAATACCCCCAATAACCATATCCTTCTTGCAACCATATACCAACAAACCGAAAAGTTAGATTCGGCTGCTTTTTATTATAATCTACTGTCAAATTCAAATAATATTTATACTCAACAAACGATTCATCGGGGAATGGCAGAAATTGCACAAAAGCATCATGATTGTGATGCTGCAATAGAACATACAAAACAATATCAAATTTTGACCGACTCCATACAGCGAATTTCTGTTAGCGAATCAATCCTCAAAATGCAATCGCTCTATAATTACCAATTAAGAGAGAAAGCCAACAACAAATTAATAGCCGACAACGTTAGACAGAGATTCTGGAATATCATTATATCATTAATACTAGTTATTATAAGTCTTATATTTATTGTATATTACATGCAGACAAAGCAAAGAAAGAAACAGTTACAACACAGTTTAAAAGAAATAGAGAAACTAGAACATACAATAAAACTCAACAATCAAGAATGTCAATCAAGAATTGCGAAATTCAAACAATCTGAAATTTATAATAAATTCCATACCATAGCAAGTTTTGAAGAATTAAAAGAAGAGGATTGGATAGAACTACAAGATGAAATTAACGCAACATACAAAAATTTCACCAGTCGTTTATATACACTTTACCCTATTAGTAAGATTGAATTACGAATTTGTTTATTGATAAAAGCAGATATATCAACCAGCAACATAGCACTTCTGACCGGACGAACAAAATCTACAATTACATCTGCCCGAAAAAAATTGTATGAAAAAGTCTATGGGCAGAAAGGTGACGCCAAAATGTGGGATGACTTAATTTTATCTTTATAAGACTGATATTTACGCAAAACCGTACAAAAACCGTACAGGAAAATGTTACTTTAGAAAGAAAACACATAAAAACCGTACAAAAACCGCATAAAAAATCAACAGGAAATAAGTGCCAGATGCCTACTTTTGCAACCAAAAAGTAACAATTATAAAGAAAATACCATGAAGCATTTGTCATTAGTAATTCTGTATTTATTATTCTTTCATGTAAATGGTTGGGCCGATAACGTACCTATCAATTTATGTAAACAAATTAATGGAGGTATCAATGACCGTTCCATGTCTATAGAACTTACCGCAAGTCACGACAATAACAATATCTATTTTTATTCAGATATACCATTAAGCAGCTTGCAGATTATTGTAAAGAATGGAAACGAAGAAATACTCTTATCCGAAATTATTACGATATTTCCCGAACTGCAAACCCCTATTTTTATAGGAAACCTCGAAAGCGGTACCTACATCCTAGAGCTGAACGATGGGAAACACAAGTATCAAGGCTATTTTGAAGTAAAATAAGAAATACCAGAACAAGCATGTCTGAAGATATGTCGAAGAAACTGACAGTAATCATTCCTTTCTTGAATGAAGGCATGGAAGTGGCACACACCGTAGCCAGCATACGGCAATATGCTGCGGATCGGGTGGAAATATTGGTCATCAACGATGCTTCCAATCATTTGTATGATTACGAAGAGATGTTGAAGCCCTATTCCGCAACCTATCTCCGAAACGAAGAGAGATTGGGGATAGCTGCCTGCCGCGATTTGGGAGTGAGTCTGATACAAACCCCTTATTTCCTGTTTCTTGACGCGCACATGCGATTCTATAGAGAGGGCTGGGCAGAACAGATTGCGGACTATCTGGACGAAGACGACAGACGGTTGCTGTGCTGCCAGACATATGCCCTTGTCAAGGACGAAAGCGATGAGGTGATTCCCCTCTCAGGACGGGGAGTCTCTTATGGAGCTTATATATCGTTTCAAGATGCCAACCTGCTGAGTCCTAAATGGATTTTTACAGAAGACCCGGAACCGGAGAAAGAGCTCATAGACATTCCTTGCGTATTTGGAGCTGCCTATGCCGCCAGCAAACGCTATTGGATTTACCTCCGTGGGCTGGAAGGACTTATCCGCTATGGCTTCGACGAGACTTATATATCACTGAAGGTATGGCTGGAAGGAGGACGGTGTCAGCTTATCAAGAATATCGAGGCAGGACATATCTATCGCACACGCTCCCCCTACCGGGTGTGCCAAGACGAATTAATGTACAACCGCTTATGGATAGCGGCATTGCTGCTTCCCGACGAACTGGAAGAAAAGGTCTTTTCCATCTGCCGACACCAGAACGAACCTTTGTATCAGAAGATGCTGCAATTGCTGGACGAACACAAAGATTTGCTGGCAGAGCTAAAGGAGCATTACAAGCAGATATTTACCGTAGACTTCGACCGCGTCAAGCGGCTTAGTAATATTTATTAATTTAAATCAAAATCATTATGAAAGAATTCATTACAGAAAAAGAAGCCCAGTTGCCATTGGATGGCATAGAGGTGCTGAAAGATGAACTGATGTTCGTCTTGGGTGGAGCAGCTGCCGGCGCAGCAGGTAGCGGATGCGGTTGCAGTTGTAACAACGGAAATGGGTGTGGATGTGACAGTGGAAAAGGCTGTGGATGTGAAAACGGAAGTGGTTGTGGATGCGGATGCAATAGTCCAGCAGACAATACTCCTGCCCAGTAAGATTTGATAAGGGTGAAGTGTATCACCCTTATCTTTATAATTTACGAAACATACTTATGAAAACAAGTCACTACAATATATACACCAAGAACAAAAATAACGTCATTTGCTACAACACCAAATACGATTCTTTTTGTCTTCTTTCTCATCCGGATGCCGAATTGTTGAAGCACGACCTGCAAAAACTGTCCGAACAATCCCCCAAAGCCTATGAAGACTTAGTGAAGAATAGATTCATCATAGAAGATGAAGCGGACGAGTACCAAGAATTGTGCAAAGAGTACGATGCAAGCATAAACTCACCTTACGTCTATCACCTCACCCTACTGCCCTCCTTGGACTGCAACCTGCGGTGCTGGTACTGCTTTGAGAAACACATCCAGGGCAGCCACCTGACAGCCGAGAATTCCCAAGCCATACTGGAACACGTAAAGCAACTGTTCGACCATAATCCGGATTTGAGCAGCCTTCGCGTAGAATTATTCGGTGGGGAACCTCTGCTCTATTTCAAAGAAGAATTATATCCGTTGCTGTCGCAAATCAAGCAGTACGTCACAACACAGCAGAAACATGTCTCCTTCTTCTTCGTCACCAATGCCGTTTGCATCACTCCGGACACACTCCCCCTGTTCGACGAGCTGAACGCCTCCTTCCAGATTTCCATAGATGGATATAAAGACCGCCACGACCGGATAAAGTACATGCCCGAAACTCAGGAGGGCACTTACGACAACATGATACGGACCATCTATGCACTGACGGAACAGCTGGGTAGCACCTACATCAATCTGCGCATCAACTACGATGACGAAACCCTGCCCTACATGAAAAACCTGATTAAAGACCTGATTGATGTAGACCGCCACAAGATAAGCATTCATCTGGAACGCGTGTGGCAGACAGGTACCTTCATGAACTACGACAACGAGGAACTGAAATCAGTCATCAACCTGTGGATGCTGAACGGCTTCAAGGTGTCGTACATGAACATGGCCCGAAGAAGTTATTCGTGCAAGGCATCTGTCAAGAACCAGTGCGTGATATCCTACGATGGAGCCGTGTATAAATGTTCCGGCCGAGATTTCACCACAGAGCATCAAGACGGGGTCTTGCTGCCCGATGGACACATACAATGGAACCAACCAAAACTGGACAAGCGCCTCGCCATCGTCACCTATGACAACGACATGTGTCGGACATGCAAATTCCTGCCGTTATGCTGGGGGCCTTGCTGCCAGAAACAACTGGAAACCACTCCGGATAATTTCAGAAGATTCTGCCAAAAACAAAGTATGGAATTAAATATAGCGGATTATATTCGTTATCGTTTTAATAATGCGTATATTTACGCCACTTTAAATCAATAATCAATACATGATACCGATGAAACGTATTCTCTCTCTTATCTCAGCCATCGTGTGCAGCCTCTCGCTGCTGCATGCGCAAACGACCGCCATCACCGTAAGCGGCAATGTGAAAGACAAAGACAAGTCGCCGCTACAAGGCTGTACCGTATATTTCATACAAGCCGACACACTTGTGGGGGGCAGCATCACCGACAAGAAGGGCGACTTCTCCGTAAAAGGCCTACAGGCAGGAGACTATGTCTGCCGCGTGTCCATGGTAGGATTCAAGAAAATAGAACACCCCTTCAAGCTGACAGGAAGCGTGCGCCTGCCCCAGTTCACACTGCAGGAAGATGCCACGCAGCTGAAAGAGGTGACCGTGACAGGCGACAAGCGCAACATCGTACACAGTAGTGCGGGAAGTACCACCTTCTTTCTGTCCGAACATGCCAAGAAGGCGAAGACTGCTTACGATGCACTGTTGGAAGTACCCAAACTGGTGGTGAACCCCATCGAACGCAACATCAAACTGCTCACGGGGGAATCTCCCATAATTCTGATAGACGGGGTCAATCGACCGGGTTACATCAACGTGATGAATCCCGAGATTATAGAGTCCGTGGAGATTATAGACGTACCGGATGCACGCTACTTAGGCGAGGAGGGCGTGACTGCCATCCTGAACATCCACCTGAAACGCGTGGCTACCCCTACCTATGTCAACGGAAATATTTATGCAAACCATGCCCTCACCTACCGGTATGGAGTGACAGGTGGGGGAGCCGAACTGGGGAATGCCAAGTCGTCCCTATACTTGAATCTCCAGAGTTTCTACTTCTCCGATACCAAGAGCAATGAGTATTCGGAAAGCCAATCGGGGGACATCAGGCGCAAATTCTCCGGAGAGCAACTCTATAGCGCCAACAGCTACTACGCAGCATTGGGGGGAGACCGCATCTTTTCGGACAAGAACTATGCCGCCTTTGCCCTGAAATACATCAGTAACCCCTCGGACACCGAAAGCCACAGACAAGGAAACGTGGAATATGCCTCCGAACAGAAACAGTCGGATGCCACAGTCTACAACCAGTCGGACAACAAATACCATCTGGCCACCGCCTATCTCTATTACAAGCACTCCTTCAGCAAGCATCAGTCGCTGGAGGCCACCGGAAACTACTCCTACAGCTATTCCGGTTCCATCGGGGAGCAGCAGGAGCATAACGATTTCTACCAATACCATAACCTGATAGACTACATCAACGACCGGCACTACGGGAAGTTGGATTTGGACTACACAAACCTCATACAAGGCAAATACTCCCTCACAGCCGGCTCCAACACTTCTTATTCAAGCACCAACATAGACGACAAGGAAGATTGTTTTCCGGTGTACAACTACAAGAAGTGGCAAGAATACCTGTATGTCGGCTTCAACAACAACCGTTCGGGAGGCAAGTTCTTCTATTTGCTTTCCATAGGGATGGACATGCTCTTCACCGAAGCGGATGGGGTAAAGAACCATTACATAGACGTGCTTCCCTCCGTGGCACTAATTTATAAGTTCAATCAGAAACACAACTTGAACCTGAGCTACCGGCGCCATCGCTACAGCCCGACACTCAGCATGCTGAACCCGCGCAACACCTCTACCGACAGTTTGCTCATCAATCAGGGTAACCCGTATCTGAGACCCAGTTTCCAAGATCAGGTCCGGCTCTCTTACAAACTCAGCTACAAAAGCCTGTTCCTTGAGCCTTACATCTCCTACAGCTATTCGTCGAAGCTGATTAATGCCGTCGGTACGCTAAAAGACAACATCTATATCCAGTCTTACCGGAACCTCCTGTGTGCCAACTTCCTTAACGCGGGAACCTCGGCCAACTACAACTTGCCTTTCGGCAACATAGGCATGAGCGCCTACTACGAGAGAAGATATCAGAAAGGAATGACCTTTGCCAACGCAGATCTGTGGAACTTCAATATGAATGCCTATCTATACTACAAGCAGGTATCGCTCTCGCTGAACATGGGCTATACGACCGCCAGCTACGGCTACACCACCAAATCGGAAGGGACACCCTACAGCAATGCCAACCTCTCATGGAATCTGCCCAAGAACTGGAGAGTCTATGTGATGGGACAATATTTCGTAGGAACCGGCATGTGGTCGAAGTCGTGGGTGAAGGACGAAGGGTACACCTCATACAAGGCCAATTACCTGACAGACCGCACCCCCACCTTCTCAATAGGTGCCTCATATACCTTCAAGAACAAGGTGCAGAACAAGTGGAGACAGAAAAAGCAGTTCAATAATGATGATAGAGAATTGCAGGGCATAGGGGTGAAATAACTTAATTATATATTGATGATATTCAAGCCCCGTTTCCACCACATCAAGCAACCGGACGCCATGGAGTGCGGAGCCACCTGCCTCCGCATGATAGCCCGTCATTACGGCAAAATGTACTCTGCCGAAGCCATGCGCCGGATATGCACCGTAGGCCACAACGGGGTGTCCATGCTGAGCTTGAATGAAGCGGCCGTCAAAATCGGTTTCCGGACGGTCTGCGGACGAATGACCGTAGAGAAGCTGGTGGAACAGCATCCTTTTCCGTGCATCCTGCACTGGAACCAAGAACATTTCGTGGTGTTGCACCGCGTGGAAAGAGACCGAAAAGGCAAACTGAAATTCCACATCGCCGATCCGGGGAAGTACCTGCTTGCCTTAGACGAAGAGGCTTTCCGCAAGGCATGGACACCCGGCGAAGGAATGCAAGGCGAAAAAGGAATACTGATGGCGCTGCAACCCACCTCCGTCTTCCACTCGCTGAAAGAGGAAGTAGGCACGGAACGTTCATTGTCTTTTCTCTGGAGCTATCTGAAAGACTACAAGAGCCTGTTCGGACAACTGATTGCAGGACTGGTCATCGGCAGTGGACTACAGTTGCTCTTCCCCTTCCTGACGCAGGCAGTGGTAGATAAGGGAATAAACGGAAAGAACCTGAACCTCATCTACCTGATTCTGCTGGGGCAGCTGATGCTGACCATAGGAAGGACTTCGGTCGACTTCATACGCCGGTGGCTGTTGCTGCATATCAGCGTACGCATCAACATAACTCTGCTGTCCGACTTCTTCCTGAAACTGATGAGACTGCCCATGTCCTTCTTCGACACCAAACTGAAAGAAGACTTGATGCAGCGCATCAACGACCACCAGCGCCTCGAACAGTTCATGGCCGCCCAGACGCTGAATACCCTGTTCTCCGTCTTCAGTTTCCTCATATTCGGCGGGGTGTTGCTTTACTACAGCACCGCCGTGTTCGCCATCTTCTCAGGCGGATGCCTGATATATGCATTGTGGATTTGTACCTTCCTGCAAAAACGCAAGGCCATGGACTACGAATTCTTCGACCTCTATGCACGAAGACAAAACAAGACCATCCAAATCATAGACGGTATGCAGGACATCAAATTGCAAAACTGCGAACAACGCAAATGCTGGGAATGGGAAGACACACAAGCCGACTTGTTCCATACCAACATTGCCTCCATGAAACTGCAACAGACGCAAGAGGGAGGAAGCCTCTTTATCAACGAGGTGAAAAACATCCTCATCACCATCGTGACGGCAACCGCAGTGATAGAGGGGCAGCTCACCTTGGGAATGATGCTGTCCATACAATATATCATCGGCCAGCTGAATGTCCCGATAGAACAACTGATGCGCTTCATCTACTCCTGGCAGGATGTCCGGCTCAGCATAGAACGAATCAACGAGGTTCACCTGAAAGAAAACGAGAACACACATCGGAAGGTAATCGATTTCCATTGCAGCCGGGAAGACATCCTATTGAAAAACGTGACGTTCAGCTACAACGGCTCTCATTCCCTCAAAGTTCTCGAAGATATCTGCCTAAGAATCCCCAACGGGAAAGTGACGGCCATCGTGGGTGCCAGCGGCAGCGGAAAAACCACGTTGCTGAAACTATTATTAGGATTCTATCCGCCCGCATCGGGCGACATCCTGATAGGTGAGCATCGGCTGAACGAGATAAACCTCCGATTCTGGCGCAGCTTGTGCGGAGTGGTCATGCAAGACGGTTACATCTTCTCCGAATCAATAGCGCGCAACATCGCTTTAGACAATGAAGAGATAGATTACGAACGTATGCTGTCTGCCGCCCGAATAGCCAACATCACGGAAATGGTGGAACAACTGCCACTGAAGTACGACACCGTCATAGGTGCCAACGGACAAGGCATCAGCCAAGGACAACGACAGCGTATCCTGATAGCCAGAGCCGTATACAAGAGCCCGGCCTTCTTGTTCTTTGATGAAGCCACCAATTCCCTGGATTCCGGAAACGAACGACTGATAGTGGACAATTTGCAGAAATTCTACCAAGGAAAAACTACCGTCATCGTTGCCCACCGCCTAAGTACCGTGAAGCATGCCGACCAAATAGTGGTGTTAGACAAAGGAAGAATATCGGAAACCGGCACACATGACGAACTAATCCGAAAGAAAGGGACGTACTACAACCTGATTAAGAACCAATTGGAACTAGGGAACTCATGACTAAAAAATTAAAGGAAAACAACCACAGCAATTTTACAAACGAAAACGATTGCCACAGTGACAAAGTGCGCCGTATTATCGAGCAAAAACCAGCTTTTATCGTGAGGTGGGGAAACACATTGCTATTGGCAGGAATACTGGTACTCCTTCTGGTTATCTTGATAAGCAAACAATAATAAAGAGAGGTGCAGCAAAACGACTTGCTACACCTCTCTTCCGGCTTCGCCCCGCCCTAACACATCATTCCGTATCATCGGCAGTGGCAAAGATAAGATGTTTTTCAACAACCAAACTTACATTCTATCCGGCACCTCGATTCCCAGCAATCCCATGCCCAAGCGTACCACTTTGGATACATTCTCGGACAACGCAAGGCGGAATACCTTCACCGCTTCGTTCTCCTCACGCAGGATGCTGAAGTCGTGGTAGAACTGGTTGTATTCCTTCACAAGGTCATACGTATAGTTGGCAATGATGGACGGGCTGTAATCCTCACCTGCCTGCTTCACAATAGCGGCAAAGTCGGCAACCATCTGTATCAGTCCCTCTTCCTTCTCGCTCAACTCAATGCCGGCAGGCAACTGGGCAGGGATTTCGATACCGGCCTCTTTTGCCTTGCGCAGAACAGACTGGATACGTGCATAAGTATATTGGATGAACGGGCCCGTATTGCCATTGAAGTCGATGGACTCTTTCGGATTGAATGTCATGTTCTTGCGGGCATCCACTTTCAGGATGAAGTACTTCAAGGCACCCAGACCGACGATACGGGCGATATCGTCCGCCTCTTCTTTCGTCAGACCGTCCAGTTTGCCCAGTTCGTTGCTGGTCTCCTTGGCTGTATCAATCATCTCCGCCATCAAGTCGTCAGCATCAACCACGGTACCCTCGCGGCTCTTCATCTTGCCTTCGGGCAGTTCTACCATGCCGTAAGAGAAATGCACCAAGCCTTTTCCCCATTCAAAGCCCAACTTGTCGAGCAGAATAGAAAGCACCTGGAAGTGGTAGTTCTGTTCGTTGCCCACAACATAAATCATCTTGTCGATGGGATAATCGGCAAAACGGAGCTTGGCGGTACCGATATCCTGCGTCATGTAGACGGAAGTGCCGTCCGCACGCAACAACAGTTTGTGGTCCAACCCCTCACCCGTGAGGTCCGCCCACACGGAACCGTCTTCTTTCCGGTAGAAGAAACCTTTCTCCAGGCCCTCCATCACTTTCTCTTTCCCTTCAAGGTAAGTGTTCGACTCGTAATATATCTTATCGAAAGTCACGCCCATCATGCGGTAAGTCTCGTCGAAACCGGCATACACCCAGTCGTTCATCTTCTTCCAAAGCGCACGTACTTCGGGGTCGTTGGCTTCCCACTTCACCAGCATCTCACGGGCTTCCTTCATTAAAGGAGATTCGGCTTCCGCCTTTGCCTTGGCCTCTTCCTCATTCATGCCTTCGCTTTGGAACTTCGCCATCAACTCCTTCACTTCCGCCTTGTAGTGCTTGTCGAAAGAAACATAGTAATCGCCAATCAGGTGGTCGCCCTTCTTGCCGGATGATTCGGGAGTCTCACCATTGCCGTACTTCTGCCATGCCAACATGGACTTGCAGATATGAATTCCACGGTCATTGACAATATTGGTCTTTACTACCTTATTGCCGTTGGCAGCCACTATATTAGCCAGCGCATTTCCCAAAAGATTGTTGCGTACGTGGCCCAAATGGAGCGGTTTGTTGGTGTTGGGAGAAGAATACTCAATCATCACCAACGGAGAGCTGTCAGTAGCAGCCATGATGCCGTACTGCTTGTCCGCATGAATGCCGTTCAGCAATTCTATCCACGCGGAAGAGGCAATGGTCAGGTTCAGGAAGCCTTTGATGACATTAAATGCAGCAACCGAAGGTTCGTTTGCCTGCAAGTATTCACCGATTTCTTGTGCCGTCTGCTCCGGTCCCTTCTTGGACATGCGGAGGAAAGGAAATACCACCAACGTGAGGTGTCCTTCAAATTCTTTCTTGGTTTTCTGCAACTGCACTTGTGCGGCAGGAACATCCTGCCCGTAAAGCGCTTTCAGTCCGCCGATGACGGACGCTACCAGTTTCTGTTCTATATTCATGATTCAAATGTATTTTCCTGCGTGCAAAGATAACGTAAACCAAAATCAGTACAAAACAAGCAGGCTTGTTTTTATTGACCCACAAGATATTCAACATACAAAGAGGGGACGCTCTTTGCAAAACGTCCCCTCTTTGTATGTTGAGTATACTGTTATCTATTCAGCTGTCAATTCCGCACCCGGTTTGAATTTAACAACTTTCTTTGCAGCAATCTCGATAGGCTTTTTAGTAGAGGGATTGATACACATACGTGCTCCTCTTTCCACCACACTGAAAGTTCCGAAACCAACCAATGATACTTTATCACCGGCTTTCATCGCCTTAGTGACTGATGCGGTAAATGCATCCAATGCTTTCTTTGAATCCGTCTTTGACAAACCAGACTCCGCTGCCATAGCGCCAATAAGCTCCGCCTTATTCATAATACTCAAAATTAATAATATGTTACACAAAAGATATTTTCACTTTTCAGTACAAGCCTCTACAAAAATAGAGCAATATTTCTGAATATCAAATAAAAACATTAAAAAAACATTGGAAAACAGCGAAAAAGAAGGAATAGAATTTGCTTTTTCTGTTATAGAACAGAATTTATTCGTATTTTTGCCGGAGAAAGCAAAGACAGGCAACTGTTTTTAAACCATAAAATGAATTGAAACAACAGATTATGAATACCATACCTACTATAACCAAGAACCTCTTAATCATTAATGTGCTGATGTTTCTGGGCACCATTGTCGCCCAAAGCTACGGCATCGATCTCGCTCAATATTTAGGATTGCATTTTTTCCTTGCCGAAGAGTTCAATGCTGCTCAATTAATAACATATATGTTCATGCACGCCGGATTCACGCACATGTTTTTCAACATGTTTGCCGTATGGATGTTCGGACGTATTTTGGAGCAGGTATGGGGCCCAAAACGGTTTCTGTTCTACTATCTTGTATGTGGTATGGGAGCCGGAATTATCCAGGAAGCGGTACAGTACATTCATTACGAGACAGTGCTTTCTGCCTACGACAGCGTGAATACCGGCATGGCCATCATCCCGATGGAAGAATATCTCAACATGATGACTACCGTAGGAGCTTCGGGCGCAGTATATGCCATTCTGCTGGCATTCGGCATGTTATTCCCCAACCAACAGATGTTCATCTTCCCGCTACCGGTTCCCATCAAAGCCAAATATTTTGTTATCGGATATGCCTTGATTGAGCTTTATGCCGGATTTGCAAACAGCGCAGGAGACAATGTGGCCCACTTCGCACATTTGGGTGGTATGGTATTCGGCTTTATCTTGATTATGTACTGGAGAAAAAAGAACAGAGGAAATGGCTACTATTATAACTGATTTGAAAGAAAACTTCCGCAGGGGGAATATTTATATCCAACTGATCTACATCAATGTAGCGGTATTCATACTCACTACGCTAACCGAAGTCATGTTCCAGTTGTTCAACCGGAGCATAGTAGGCGTATTCGAATGGTTGGAACTGCCGGCATCAATCCTACGCTTCATCCTGCAACCGTGGTCACTACTGACCTATATGTTCATGCATGCAGGATTCATGCACATTCTTTTCAATATGCTGTGGCTTTACTGGTTCGGTGCACTGTTCCTGAGTTTCTTCTCTGCAAAACATCTGCGGGGTGTATACATTCTGGGAGGAATTTGTGGCGGTTTGCTCTATATTGCCGCCTATAACATTTTTCCGTATTTCCGTCCCATGACAGACTATTCGTTCATGCTGGGCGCCTCCGCCTCCGTACTTGCCATTGTAGCCGCCACCGCCTATCGCGAACCCAACTATCCGATACGGCTGCTGCTGTTCGGAACCATGCGGCTGAAATACCTGGCACTGATTGTTATAGGTACTGATTTGCTGTTCATCACCTCCAGTAATGCCGGCGGACACATCGCACATTTAGGAGGTGCGCTGGCTGGGTTCTGGTTTGCCGCCAGCCTCAGCAAAGGCAGCGACCTGACCTCATGGATAAACAAATGCCTGGATGTCTTGGTTTCCATCGTTAGCTTCAAACCCCGAAAGCCGAAAATGAAAGTACACTACGGTACCAGTAAACAAAAAGATTATGATTACAACGCGCGGAAAAAAGCCCAATCCGACGAGATAGACCGCATTCTCGACAAATTAAAGAAATCGGGATACGAAAGCCTTACTACGGAGGAAAAGAAAAGCTTGTTCGACGCGAGTAAACGTTAAACAAATGGAAAACGGAAAGTGGAAAATAAGAAAATAACCGCTACTCTTATTTTCAGTTTTCACCTTTCAATTTTCAACTATTATAATGAAGCATTTAGGTAATTTTGTCGCCCTCCTGATTTTGGCGGTCAATGCCTTGTTTACGGGCTTGCTGCTGTTTACCGCCTACAGTCCGCACATCCAGCCGGTCACACATCCGGTGCAGTCGTGCCTGGGACTGACATTTCCCGTTTTCCTGGTGATAAATATAAGTTTCTTCATCTTTTGGCTGGTCATCCAGCGTTACAGAACCGCATTGCTTCCTTTGATAGGATTACTACTTTGTTATTCACAAATACGCACTTATCTACCCATCAACTTTCATACAGACAAGCTGCCTGAAACAAGTTTCAAATTACTCTCCTACAACATCATGGGATTTGACGGCGCCATCAAGCAGAATGGCAAGAATCCCATACTGACTTATTTAAAAGAAAGTAATGCCGATATCCTCTGCCTCCAAGAATACTCCACGACGGAATCATCCCGGCACCTTTCGCAAAAAGATGTGGAACGGGAACTCAAGGCATATCCATATCACCGCATCAACACGGTGGGCAGGGAAAAAGGACACACCAACAAGATAGCATGTTACTCCAAGTATCCGATTCTCTCGGCACGCGTACTGGATTATTCCAGCGAGTACAACGGTTCGGTACTCTATGAAGTAAAAATAGGAGAGGACACAGTTACCCTCATCAACAATCACTTGGAGTCCAACAAACTGACCAAAGCTGACAAAGCCGTGTACGAAAACATGTTGAAATCCCCTGGAAAGGAAAAGGTGAAAAGCGGTATGCGCCTGCTCATACGCAAATTGGCAGAAGCATCGGCCATCCGCGCTCCGCAAGCAGATGCAATCGCACACGAAATAACAACTTCACCACATCCTAGTATTATTGTATGTGGTGACTTTAATGATACCCCCATCTCCTATACTCACCGTACTATCGCCCAAGATTTGGATGATGCATTCACCGAATCGGGACGGGGATTAGGAATTTCCTACAATCAGAACAAATTCTATTTTCGGATAGACAACATACTGGCCAGCAAGAACCTGAAAGCCTACAATTGTACAGTAGACCGCTCCATCAAGGATTCAGACCACTATCCGATATGGTGTTATATCACCAAGAAGAATTGAGAATTAATACTTAACATTTAATACTTTAGAAAACAATGTTCAAAAAATGTATTCTAACTTTAGCTGCAAGTTGTATGATGTACTCCTGTGCCACCCGGACGGAAAACAATCCGTTTCTTACCGAGTTTCAAACCCCCAATGGTGTGCCTCCATTCGATAAAATCAAGTTGGAGCACTATGAACCTGCATTCCAGAAAGGTATAGAAGAGCAGAATGCCAATATCCAAGCCATCATTGACAATACAGAAACCCCCACTTTCGAAAACGTCATTGTTGCCCTCGACAAAAGTTCGCCCACCCTGGACCGTGTAGGCGGTGTATTCTTCAATCTGACCGAAGCCGAAACTACCGATGAACTGACAGCCCTTTCCATGAAACTGGCTCCGACACTGGCTGAGCACGAAGACAACATCTCGCTCAATCAGGAGCTTTTCAAGAAAATAGATGCTGTCTACAATCAGAAAGAAGCTCTCGACCTGACCCGTGAGCAACAAAGACTGCTGGAAAAGACTTATAAGGACTTTGTCCGTTCCGGTGCCAATCTTCCGGCCGACAAACAAGCCCGCCTGCGCGAAATCAACAAGCAGCTCTCCACGCTCGGAATCACGTTCAGCAACAACATCCTGAACGAAAACAATGACTTCAAGCTTTATGTAGGAAAAGAGGAAGACCTCGCCGGACTTCCCCAATGGTTCCGCGAAAGTGCCTTGGCCGAAGCCCGTGCCACCGGACAAGAAGGCAAATGGCTGTTCACCCTGCACAATGCAAGTCGCCTGCCTTTCCTGCAATATTCAGCCAACCGCCCGCTACGCGAGCAGATGTACAAAGCCTACATCAACCGTGGCAACAACAATGACAAGAACGATAACAAGAAAATCATTGCCGACATCGTAAGCCTGAGACTTGAAAAGGCACAACTGCTGGGTTTTGACTGCTACTCCAACTTTGTACTGGACAATACAATGGCAAAGAACTCCGCCACCGTGATGGAATTCCTCAACAACTTGTGGAACTATGCACTCCCCAAGGCAAAAGCCGAAGCAGCCGAACTGCAAAAGCTGATGGACAAAGAAGGCAAAGGAGAAAAGCTGGAAGCATGGGACTGGTGGTACTACACCGAGAAACTGCGTAAAGAGAAATACAACCTCGAAGAAGAAGATATAAAGCCCTACTTCAAGCTGGAAAACGTACGCGAAGGCGCTTTTATCGTTGCCAACAAGCTCTACGGCATCACGCTGACAAAACTCGAAGGCATCCCCGTCTACCATCCCGATGTAGAAGTGTTTGAGGTGAAAGCCGCAGACGGATCACAAGTGGGTATCTTCTATGTGGATTATTTTCCCCGTCCCGGCAAGAGCGGTGGTGCCTGGATGAGCAATTACCGCGAGCAGCAAGGCAGCATACGCCCATTGGTATGCAATGTATGCAGCTTCACCAAGCCCGTAGGAGACACTCCTTCCTTGCTGACCATTGACGAAGTGGAAACCCTGTTCCATGAGTTCGGCCATGCCCTGCACGGACTGCTGACCCGATGCCAGTACAAAGGCACTTCAGGTACTAATGTCGTGCGCGACTTTGTGGAACTTCCTTCACAAATCAACGAACACTGGGCCACCGAACCCGAAGTGCTGAAAATGTATGCCAAGCATTACAAAACCGGTGAAGTCATCCCCGACAGCCTGATTGAAAAGATATTGAACCAGAAAACGTTCAACCAGGGCTTCATTACTACCGAATTGCTGGCAGCCGCCATCCTCGACATGAATCTGCATAACCTGACTGATACGAAAAGCATTGATGCCGTAGCATACGAAAAAGAAGCAATGGACAAGCTGGGACTGATTCCTGAAATAGCGCCGCGCTACCGTACCACATACTTCAATCACATTATCGGCGGCTATGCAGCAGGCTATTACAGCTATCTATGGGCCAATGTTCTGGACAATGATGCCTTCGAAGCTTTCAAAGAACACGGCATCTTCGACAAGCAGACAGCCGACCTTTTCCGCCAGAATGTTCTGGAAAAAGGAGACAGCGAAGAACCGATGACTCTCTATAAAAACTTCAGAGGTGCTGAACCTCAATTAGACCCGATGTTAAAAAATCGCGGTATGAAGTAAGATTTGTGAAAAAAAAGCTATATTTGCAGCCTTGTATGCAACAGAATCTAATTAAAAATAATCATAATAAACTAAAAGTAACATGCAAAACAAAGGATTTGTAAGGGTTTTTGCGATATTGCTCACACTGGTGTGTGTGTTCTATCTTTCCTTTTCTTTTGTGACTCGCCATTACACAAATAAGGCTAAAGAGTTTGCAAAAGGCGATGTGAAAGTAGAGCAGGACTACCTCGATTCTCTAGCTAATGAGAAAGTGTATTTTGGCAATTGGACGCTGAAACAATGTCGTGAGATGGAAATCAGTTTAGGTCTGGACTTGAAGGGCGGTATGAACGTCATCCTTGAAGTCTCCGTACCCGATGTCATCAAAGTATTGGCTGACAACAAGACTGACGAAGCATTCAACCAAGCATTGGCCACTGCCGCCAAACAAGCTACCACGAGTCAGGATGACGTTATCACCTTGTTCGTCAAAGAGTATCACAATATTGCTCCGGGTGCTCCTCTTTCACAACTGTTCGCAACCCAACAATTAAAAGACAAAGTAACTCAGAAGTCTACCGATGCCGAAGTCGAGAAAGTATTGCGCGAAGAAGTAAAGGCAGCTGTTGAGAACTCCTACAACGTACTTCGTACCCGTATCGACCGTTTCGGTGTAGTTCAGCCCAATATCCAAAGTCTGGAAGACAAAATGGGACGTATCATGGTGGAACTTCCGGGTATCAAAGAGCCTGAGCGTGTAAGAAAATTGCTACAAGGTTCTGCCAATCTGGAATTCTGGGAAACATACACTGCAAAAGACGTTACTCCCTATCTGCAAGCTGCCGACAACAAGTTGCGTGCCATCGTTGCAAGCGAAACTCCGGCAGAAGAGGCAGACAACGCAGCCGCCGAAACTCCTGCCGCAACACAAGCTACCAGCACAGCCGACAGTCTTGCCGCTGCTTTAAAGGGCGAGAGCAAGACACAAGCTGTAGACCTTGCACAGATAAAGAAAGAACATCCTCTGCTCGCTATATTGCAAGTCAACCCAAGCGGTCAAGGTCCGGTAGTAGCTTATGCCAACTATAAGGATACTGCCGAAATCAACAAATACCTCTCCATGCCGGAAATCCAGGCTGAAATGCCGAAAGATTTACGTTTGAAATGGGGTGTTTCTCCTTATGAATACGATCCGAAAGCCCAAACTTTCGAACTTTATGCAATCCGTTCTACAGAACGTAACGGCAAAGCTCCGCTGGAAGGTGATGTAGTAGTAAATGCCAAAGACGAGTACGACCACTACGGTAAACCAGCCGTAAGTATGTCTATGAACACTGACGGTGCACGCCGCTGGGCTCAGCTCACCAAACAGAATATCAACAGGAGTATCGCTATTGTACTGGACGGCTATGTTTACTCTGCACCGAACGTAAACAATGAAATCACCGGCGGTAACTCACAAATCACCGGTCACTTCACTCCTGAACAAGCAAAAGACTTGGCGAATGTATTGAAATCCGGTAAAATGCCGGCTCCTGCACACATCGTACAAGAAGATATCGTAGGTCCTTCATTGGGACAAGCTTCCATCAACGCCGGTATCATGTCATTCATCGTGGCATTAATTCTGTTGATGATTTACATGTGCTCCATGTACGGGTTCATTCCAGGTATGGTGGCCAACGGCGCTCTGGTTCTGAACTTATTCTTCACGCTGGGCATCCTTTCTTCTTTCCAAGCAGCCTTGACAATGTCCGGTATTGCCGGTATGGTGTTGGCACTGGGTATGGCTGTGGATGCCAACGTATTGATTTACGAACGTACCAAAGAAGAGCTGCGTACAGGCAAGGGCGTGAAGAAGGCTTTGTCCGACGGTTATGCCAACGCATTCTCCGCTATCTTCGACTCCAACTTAACGTCTATCATCACCGGTATCATCTTGTTCAACTTCGGTACAGGCCCTATCCGTGGTTTTGCCACCACTCTGATTATCGGTATCTTGATTTCGTTCTTTACTGCCGTGTTCATGACACGTCTGTTCTATGATTATTTCATGGGCAAAGACAAACTGCTGAACCTGACATTCTCTTCCAAGATTTCCAAGAACCTGATGGCGAACGTACACTTCGACTTCATGGGCAGAAACAAACTGTGGTTGAGCATCACCGGAGCTGCCGTAGTTGTATGTATCGCTTTCCTTGCTATCCGTGGCTTGAGCCAAAGCATCGACTTCACTGGTGGACGTAACTTCAAGGTACAGTTTGAGAACAAAGTGGAACCGGAACAGATCCGCGAACTTATCTCCAGCAAGTTCGGTGATGCCAATGTAAGCGTTATTGCTATCGGTACAGACGGTAAGACTGTACGTATCAGCACGAACTACCGCATTGAAGAAGAAGGCAACAACATCGATTCTGAAATCGAGGCATATCTGTATGAGACTCTGAAACCTGTATTGACCCAGAACATTACACTGGAAACTTTCATCGACCGCGAAAACCATACGGGTGGCAGTATCGTCAGTTCTCAGAAGGTAGGTCCGAGTATCGCAGACGACATCAAGGTATCAGCCATCTGGTCTGTTGTACTTGCATTGATTGCCATCGGTATCTATATCCTGATTCGTTTCCGCAATATTGCATACAGTATCGGTTCAGTAACCGCACTGGCATGTGACACTATCATCATCCTGGGTGCCTACTCTATCTGTTGGGGTTGGATGCCGTTCTCTCTGGAAATCGACCAGACCTTCATCGGTGCCATCCTGACAGCTATCGGTTACTCTATCAATGACAAGGTGGTAATCTTCGACCGTGTACGCGAGTTCTTCGGTCTTTATCCGAAGCGCAACAAGATGCAGTTGTTCAACGAATCATTGAATACGACTCTGGCACGTACTATCAATACTTCACTGAGTACCTTGATTGTATTGCTGTGTATCTTCATCCTCGGTGGCGATTCTATCCGCAGCTTCGCATTCGCCATGATTCTGGGTGTTGTATTCGGCACAATGTCTTCTCTGTTCGTTGCATCTCCTATCGCTTACACGTTGATAAAAGACAAAAAGAGCAATGAACTTAATGAAGTTTCAAAATAAGAAAAACTTTATTGTTAATAATTAAGCTATTAAGGGACTATTCATTTTTGGATGGTCCCTTAATAGCTTAATTATCAACAATGAACATCAAAGTCCATAGCCCTATCAGGATTCTCACATATTTTTCGTGCTTTTTATCAAAACTATTTTTATCTTTGCCCAAAATACCAACATGAAAACCGTTAACCGTTTTTTCACAGCATGTCTCTTGCTGTTATCAGTCTGCACCAATCTGGCAGCAACTGTAAACCCCAAACCGTTTGTAATCCCCGAGTTAAAGGAGTGGAAAGGGGCTGAAGGCACTTTTGTCCCCACCACAAAAACAAGAATCGTTTGCCCCCCCGGACATCCGGAACTGCTGCGTATAGCCCGGCTCTTTGCCGAAGACTATGAAACGATGTTTGCCTGCAAGCCCGAAGTCATCCAAGATAAGGCTGCTGCCGGTGACTTTGTACTGGCATTGCGCACAGACAAGAAACTGGGCAAAGAAGGCTACAGTATTAAAGTGACCGACCGTGTGCAAATCAGCGCGCCGGAACCAACCGGCATCTATTGGGGCACACGCACCCTGCTCCAGATAGCCGAACAAACGCCCAACCATCAACTGCCCCAAGGCACCCTGCGCGACTGGCCCGACTATGCCATCCGCGGATTCATGATAGACTGCGGACGCAAGTTCATCCCCCTTCACTTCCTGCAAGACTATGTCAAAATAATGGCCTACTACAAGATGAATACCCTGCAGATTCACCTGAACGACAACGGCTTCAAACAATACTTCCAGCAAGACTGGAGCAAGACCTACGGCGCCTTCCGTCTTGAGTCCGACACTTATCCGGGCCTTGCCGCCGAAGACGGACACTACACGAAAGCCGAATTCATCGACCTGCAGAAGCTGGCCGAACAACGCTTCGTCGAGATTATCCCCGAAATCGATGCTCCCGCCCACACACTTGCCTTCACCCACTACAAGCCCGAAATAGGCAGCAAGGAATATGGCATGGACCACCTCGACCTCTTCAATCCCGAAACTTACACCTTCATGGACGGACTCTTCAAAGAATACCTCGAGGGTGATACTCCCGTGTTCCGTGGTCCCAAGGTGCACATCGGTACCGACGAGTACTCCAACAAGAAGAAAGACGTCGTAGAAAAGTTCCGCGCCTTCACCGACCATTACATCCGCTACGTGGAAAGCTTCGGCAAGCAGGCCTGCGTATGGGGCGCACTGACCCATGCCGACGGCGAGACACCCGTGAAATCGGAAAACGTCATCATGAGTGCGTGGTACAACGGCTACGCCCAACCCAAGGAAATGGCTAAACAAGGCTACAAGCTCATCAGCATCCCCGACGGAATGGTATACATCGTACCTGCGGCCGGCTACTACTACGATTACCTCAACACGGAGATGCTCTACAACAAGTGGACGCCTGCCCACATCGGCAAAGAAGTGTTTGAGGAACAAGACCCCGCCATTCTGGGAGGCATGTTCGCCGTATGGAACGACCACGTAGGAAACGGAATCTCCACCAAAGATATCCACCACCGCGTCTTCCCTGCCATGCAGACTCTGGCCGTCAAGACGTGGACCGCTGCAAAAACCACGCTTCCCTACGCCGACTTCGACAGGCTGCGCCACCGGCTCAGCGAAGCGCCGGGCGTGAACCAACTGGGCCGCATCGAAGGCGGGCCGGGACTGGTGTACGAACAATCCGCCGTAACTCCAAGCAGCCGCACTCCTCACCGCGAAATCGGCTACGACTACCGCGTCACCTTCGACATCGACGGAGCCGCCGAGACCCCGAACACCATACTGTTCCGCTCGCCCGACGCCGTCTTCTACCTTGCCGACCCCATCCGCGGCATGCTGGGCTTTGCCCGCGACGGATATCTGAACACATTCAGCTATCGCATCCACCAAGGCGAGCGCATGAACATCGGCATCGAAGGTGACAACAAAGCCACCCGCCTGCTGATAAACGGCAAGGTGGTAGAGGAGTTGAACATCGAAAAGCGGCTCTTCGACGAGGGAAAAGCGAAGATGAACTACGTGCGCACGCTGGTATTCCCGCTGCAAGAAACCGGAGAGTTCAAGAGCAAAGTCACCAACTTGAAAGTATATAAGAAGACGGCCGATTAACAAAACAAGCCGACCGGTGCGAATACAGAGGCACGGGAGTCGTCGAGAACCTGCCACGGACAAACATCCGGTTCACTACCTTTTCAAGCACTGAATTACACGGATTTCACAGAAAGAACAACCAATAAACGCGAAATCCGTGTAATCAGCGCCCAAAATCATAACATCAAAAGTAATTTTCACCCTTCATCACCTTCACCTCGGTCTCCAATCTCCCTATTCATCGGCTTTTCCGGTGAAACTCCTTTTTTGCATTACCGCATCTCACAACCGTTAACGCACCTATCTCATCAATTGTACAACCCTCCTTGGCAGAGCACCTTCTGCCGACAGTCAACTGATTATGAATCAAAGGACAAGCACTGCAAAATTCTGAAACAGTTTTGCAGTGACACTGCAACTATACTTGCAGTAGCGCTGCAACCGTTATGCAGTGACAGTGCAAACAGCTTGCAGAATCTTGCAGCCATGTTCATCACCGTTGCGTTGCCACCACATTTTTCCATTGCAGTGAAATTGACAACAAGCCAAACTACAACTTCCCGTCACTCAACGGGAAAGCGAACACAAACCCAAACCACTTTCACCGGAAAAGCCGATGAATAGGGAGATTGAGAACAGAGGTGAAGGCGGTGAGGAATAAAAACAAGCATCAGAATGAGGGCAAAAAATGGAATGAAAGTGGTACCTCGGAGGGGAATCGAACCCCTATCTAATGTTTAGGAAACATCTATTCTATCCGTTGAACTACCAAGGCAGGCTTCTGCTGTCCGTAAAGGAGCAAGCCCTTCTGCATATTTCCTGCTATTTGCAGCAGATTGCGAGTGCAAAGATAATGCTTTCCATCGATTTTCCGAAAAAAGTTTTGTTAATCCGATTAACTTTACGAAATTTGTCCCAATGAAAAATACATTAACCTCTAAAAGAACTATTTAATTCATAGTAAATCGTAAGTTATGGCAAACGACATGATGGTCAAAGAACTGGAGCAAGTGGTAGTCCGCTTCTCCGGAGACTCCGGCGACGGTATGCAACTCGCCGGCAACATCTTCTCTACAGTTTCGGCTACGGTGGGCAATGACATCAGCACATTCCCCGACTATCCGGCAGACATTCGCGCCCCGCAAGGATCGCTTACCGGCGTTTCCGGTTTTCAGGTACACGTCGGTGCAGACAAAGTCTATACACCTGGCGACCAATGCGACGTGCTGGTAGCCATGAATGCCGCTGCGCTGAAAACACAATATAAATTCGCCAAACCGACTGCCTGTATCATCATCGACACAGATGCTTTCCAGAAGTCGGACTTGGAAAAGGCTGCCTTCAAGACCGATAATCCGATAGAGGAAATGGGCATCAGACAAGATGTGATAGCCGCCCCCATCTCGCAGATGGTGAAAGACTGTCTTGCCGACACGGGTATGGACAACAAGTCGATGATGAAATGCCGCAACATGTTTGCCGTAGGCTTGGTATGCTGGCTCTTCAACCGCGACCTGAAGATTGCCGAAGACTTCATCCGCGAGAAATTCGCCAAAAAGCCCCAGATTGCCGAAGCAAACATCCGGGTAATACACTCCGGATACGACTATGGGCACAACACGCACTCCTCCGTATCACACACGTACCGCATAGAGAGCAAAGCCACCGTACCCGGCCGCTACATGGACATCACGGGGAACAAGGCGACTGCCTACGGCTTCATCGCCGCCGCCGAAAAAGCAGGACTAAGCCTATACCTCGGTTCCTATCCCATCACTCCCGCCACCGACGTGCTGCACGAACTGTCCAAGCACAAATCGCTGGGTGTAAAGACCGTGCAATGCGAGGACGAAATCTCGGGTTGCGCCTCTGCCGTAGGCGCCTCGTTTGCCGGCGCACTGGCCGTCACTTCCACTTCGGGACCGGGCATCTGCCTGAAATCCGAAGCCATGAACCTGGCCGTCATCATGGAACTGCCGCTGGTAGTGCTCGACGTACAGCGCGGCGGTCCGGCCACCGGACTCCCTACCAAATCGGAACAGACCGACCTCTTGCAGGTACTCTTCGGCCGTAACGGCGAAAGCCCCATGCCGGTGCTAGCCGCCACGTCACCCACCGACTGCTTCGAAGCCGCCTACGAAGCTTCCAAGATTGCCTTGGAGCACATGACTCCCGTCGTGCTGCTGACCGACGCCTTCGTAGCCAACGGCTCGGCCGCCTGGAAACTACCCGACCTGAAAGAATATCCCGCCATCTGCCCGCCCTACGTGCGCCCCGAGATGAAAGGCGAATGGACTCCCTACCAACGCAACCCCGAAACTGGCGTACGCTACTGGGCCGTGCCGGGCACCGAAGGATTTGCCCACATCTTGGGCGGACTGGAGAAGGACGACAAGACGGGTGCCATCTCTACCGATCCCGAAAACCATGACCTCATGACGCACCTGCGCCAGGAAAAGATAGACAAGATTGCCGTGCCCGACGTAGAAGTGCTGGGCGACCGCGACGATGCCGACCTGCTCATCGTGGGCTTCGGCGGAACCTACGGACACCTGCACGCCGCCATGGACGAACTGCGCTCAGCAGGCAAAAAGGTGGCCTTGGCCCACTTCAAGTACATCAACCCGCTGCCCAAGAACACGGCCGAAGTGATGAAGCGCTACAAGAAAGTCGTAGTGGCCGAACAGAACATGGGACAGTTCGCCGGCTACCTGCGCATGAAAGTAGACGGATTCGTGCCCTATCAGTTCAACCAAGTAAAGGGACAGCCGTTCCTGGTGAACGAACTGGCAGAAGCCTTCAGCAAGTTAATGGATAAATAACCAACCATCAATTTTAAAGCAAAACATTATGTGCGAATATACAGCAAAAGATTATAAGAAAGGACAACCCCGCTGGTGTCCGGGTTGCGGCGACCACTTTTTCCTGGCCTCCCTGCACAAAGCCATGGCCGAGATAGGCGTGGCTCCCCACAGCATCGCAGTGATTTCGGGTATCGGCTGTTCCAGCCGCCTGCCCCACTACATGAATACCTACGGCATGAACACCATTCACGGTCGTGCGGCCGCCATTGCCACAGGCTGCAAGGTGGCCAACCCGCAACTGGCCGTCTGGCAAGTGTCGGGCGACGGAGACGGACTCGCCATCGGCGGCAACCACTTCATCCATGCCAACCGCCGTAACATCAACCTGAACATGATTCTACTGAATAACCGCATCTACGGCCTGACCAAAGGACAGTACTCGCCCACGTCGCCCCGCGGATTCGTCAGCAAATCATCGCCCTACGGTACTGTAGAAGACCCCTTCCGTCCGGCAGAACTCTGCTTCGGCGCACGTGGCCACTTCTTTGCCCGCGCCGTAGCCACCGATGCCGCCGGTACCATAGACATCTTGAAAGCCGCCTACAACCATAAAGGTGCTTCGGTATGCGAAATACTGCAAAACTGCGTTATCTTCAACAACGGCACACACGACATGGTAGCCAAAAAGGAAGACCGTGCCAAGAACGCCATCTACCTGAAACACGGCGAACCGATGCTCTTCGGCGAAAACAATGAATATGGACTGGTGCAGGAAGGATTCGGCCTGAAAGTAGTGAAGCTGGGCGAAAACGGAATCACCGAAAAAGACATCCTGGTGCACAACGCCCACTGCGAGGACAACACCCTGCAACTGAAGCTCGCCCTGATGGAAGGTCCCGACTTTCCGATTGCACTCGGCGTCATCCGTGATGTGGAAGCTCCTACCTACGACGAGGCTGTGGAGGCGCAAATAGCAGAAGTATCCGCCCAGAAGAAATACCACAACTTCGAGGAGTTGTTAATGACCAACGATACGTGGGAAGTGAAGTAATCTTCCCGACGTAATATAAGAATGGCCCTTGTTTTATCATGCCCTTCATCAAAGCCTCCAAGGCAGAGATGAAGGGTTTTTCATAAGAGTAAAGGCAACTCAGATTTTCTCGCCAAACGCCAGATCGCCCGCATCTCCCAGCCCGGGCACAATATAGGAATGCTCGTTCATCTCCGGGTCGATGGCTGCACACCACAAGGTTACTTCATCTCCGGGAAACAACTTTTCCAGATGTTCTACACCCTGCCGACTGGCTATGACACAAGCTATCTGCAACTTGGCCGGCATCCCCTTGGTGATGAGAGCCTTCCAGGCCAGTTCCATACTTTCACCCGTGGCAAGCATCGGGTCTACAATCAATAATGTCTTCTTGGACAAATCCGGAGTAGCGATGTATTCGATGTGTACATCCACCGTGCGGCATTCCTTATCCTTATAATAACGGTAAGCTGAAACGAACGCATTTCCGGCACGGTCGAACACGTTCAGGAAACCCGTATGCAAGGGTAGTCCGGCACGGAAAACAGTGGCAATCACCACCTCGTCATCGGGGGTGCTGACCGGTGCCACTCCCAAAGGAGTCTGTACCCGCTTGATGGAATACGTCAGTTCCTTACTCATTTCATACGCCATTATCTCTCCAATGCGTTCAATATTACGCCGGAAACGCATACGGTCACCTTGGACTGCTACATCACGGATTTCCGCCACGTATTGGTTCAAAACGGAATTTGCCTCGGCAAAGTTGATAACCTTCATAACTATAAATGTGCTAATGTGCTGCAAAGTAAACGAATTTCACCCAATTTGCAACATTCAGTTAGCAGATCTTGTTATGGTTTTATAAAAGATTTCTCATTAGAGAAAAATTTCTCTAATAGGGCCTTTCTTTAAAAAGAAAGTATTACTTTTGTAGGCGAAAGACAAGGGACTTACTGAAAAGCAGGAAAAAAGAGATTTTTCTACACCCGTTTTCCCTTGTAAATCAAAGGAAAAAAGGAATTAAAGAAAAGAGAATATAAACCAAATACCAACATTTTAAATCATTAAAAGAAATGGCAAATTTAGATTTAAGCAAGTACGGTATCCAAGACGTGAAGGAAGTTTTCCACAACCCGTCTTACGATGTACTGTTCGCAGAAGAAACCAAACCAGGTTTGGAAGGTTTTGAAAAAGGTCAGGTAACTGAACTGGGTGCTGTAAATGTAATGACAGGTATCTATACCGGTCGTTCCCCTAAAGATAAATTCTTCGTAATGAATGAAGCCAGCAAGGATTCTGTATGGTGGACTTCTGAAGAATACAAAAACGACAACAAACCTTGCTCTGAAGAAGCTTGGGCTGACCTGAAGGCTAAGGCTGTTAAGCAGCTGAGCGGCAAGCGTCTGTTTGTTGTCGATACTTTCTGTGGCGCCAACCCCGCTACCCGTATGAAAGTACGTTTCATCATGGAAGTGGCATGGCAGGCTCACTTCGTAACTAACATGTTCATCCGCCCCACAGCTGAAGAACTGGCTAACTACGGAGAACCCGATTTCGTATCATTCAATGCTTCCAAGGCAAAAGTTGACAACTACAAAGAACTGGGCTTGAACTCTGAAACAGCTACTGTATTCAACTTGAAGACCAACGAACAGGTTAT
>ERZ778516.299-NODE-299-length-42603-cov-15.713923_pt1 | contig 42603 bp, 33 predicted proteins | sample MGYA00510342_ERZ778516 | MGnify/ENA primary metagenome ERZ778516 (study PRJEB29527, sample SAMN07138961) | mouse gut metagenome | material: feces | host: mouse | place: China:Nanjing | collected 2016-01-25 ...
ATTATTTTATGATAAAAAAATAAAAGTTATATTTTTTTTAGTTACTTTATATTTATTATATTCTTTTTTTATTGTAGAAACTTCATTGAACCGAACATTTGAAGAGTGGGTGGTTAGTGGAACAACAGACAGTATAATTATGAATTTTTTGTTTGGTATTGTTGCTGCTACTATATTTACAATAGATTATGCAAATGTTACATATAAAAATTTTTTACCATATTCAAAAAAACTTAATGTTTTTATTTCTAAAATTATAGTAAATGTTATTGGAGTTTTTTTGTTTTTGTCATTTTGGTATGTATTGGTATTAATATTTTCTGCTATTTTAACAGAAAAAATTGACTGGAACGTTACTTTTCCATTTATGTGCAGGTTTTTCATACAATACCTGATGGTTTTATTTCATTCAGGTTTAATTATTATTATAGGAACATTTACGAGAAATGGCGCAGTAGCAAATGGTTTTACTATTGCTTCATGGCTTCTGTATTCATTTATACCAGTTAATGGTAAGCTTTTTTATGATTTTATTGTGGCAGGGTATGCATGGAAAAAGCCCTTTGATATAACACTTGCAATTATATTTGTATCTTGGTATGCAATAGCCTGTTTTGTTGGGTTTATAATATTCTCAAGGCAAGAGGAGTAGATAAAATGGGATGTTTTAAAGCAGAAATATATAAAATATTTTTTAATCTTTCTTTTTATTGTTGTTTTGCTTGTGTATTTATAACAAGTATAATTGGTGTAATTTCAATAGAACCAGAAAATAGGATTGCACGTGAAAATGAATTGTTCTCGTATATTTTTCTCTTTATTTGTAACCTTATAATAGGAAGTATTATTTCGAGTGAATATTCAGGTACATTGAAAGACAGAATTATTGCTGTGGGAAATAGAAAGCATATATTTGTCTCAAAAGTTATTTTATGTTTATTAAGTATAACCTGTATTTATGTGTTTCATGTTATCTTATTTGTGATTACAAATAAAGAAATACATATTAATATTTTTATTAATCAATATAAGGCTGTCATGCAGCATAGTTTTTGTCTAGTAGGAATTGCTGTGATAGTTAAATCATTTTCGTCTCTTTCAATTGCTACTGTTGTTATGTTATGTATATATAAAGAATTATCTAATTTGAAAATGCCAGTCCCTATAGATAAAATATTTAGTAATTCTTATTTTGTTCAATTTATGAGTATGGATAAATTGGTTTTTACAGATTGTCTATTTTGTTTATCTGCTATATTGGGCATTATTATTGGGTATATTATATTTTGCTGCCAGGATATAAAATAATTTTGTTATCTGGATGTATTGTTTGCTGGCTTATACGTTTTTACTTGCTGTCCTTCTTAGACATGTTGTACAAAGGATTTTTATTTATTTTAAATTTTCAAAAGTGAAGAAAAAATAATAAAAAAGTATAATTTTCTTAAAATAAAATTTTAGCCTACATTTGTATTGCAATACATTATAAAAATTTTATTTACAAAAATTTTAAAAACCTCTTGCATTTTTTTATATTATATAGTATACTCTTATTCGTTCGGTGCTGTTAGTATTATAAAATAATATGTGCGCGTAGCTCAGCTGGATAGAGCGTCTGACTACGGATCAGAAGGCCGGGAGTTCGAATCTTCTCGCGCACGTTTCCAAAACCTTTTCGTATTGTCGTATAAGATGCGGAGAGGTTTTTGTTTAGTAAAAAAATGTTAATGCCTTGTATATAAAAGTATCAGGAATGGAGGGGCTTATGTTCCATGCAGATGTATTAAAAGAAATAACAAAAGATTCTGATATAAAAAAGGATGAACCAATGTCGCTTCATACCACATTCCGTATTGGCGGCAAGGCAGATATGTATATTGAGACAGGCAGTACCACGGATTTTATAAATATTATAAGATACCTGCAGAAAGAGCAATGTAATTATTTTGTAATGGGCAATGGCAGTAATCTTCTTGTTAATGATAAAGGTTACAGGGGGGTTATTGTTTCCACAAGGAGAAAAAAGAATTTAAATGTTAATTCTTCAATAATGGACAATGTCCATATTGTACAAGAAACAGATAATTTAAGCCAGGCAGGAAATCTTGATGATGTATATATATACTATGCAGATAACCATAATGCTGCTGCTTTTTTTGCAGAAAATGGGTATACTGCAAGTGTAGAAGCTTTAGAAAATAAAAATCTTGTTAATGCAGGAAGCGGAATACTGCTTTCAAACCTTGCAGGTGTTGTTGCAGAAGCAGGGCTTACAGGATTTGAATTTGCAAGTGGCATACCAGGTACTCTTGGTGGTGCTGCTGCCATGAATGCAGGTGCATATGGCGGGGAGATGAAGGACGTAATTGAAGGCGCCAGGGTACTGGCAGAGGATGGCAGTATTAAAGTATTAAAGAAAGAAGAACTGGAGTTGTCATATAGAAGCAGCATTATACAAAAAGAGAAGATGATAGTCCTGGATGTTTTATTTGCGTTTGAAAAAGGGGATAAAGAACAGATACTTGCACAGATGAAAGAACTTAACCAGAGACGGCGGGAAAAACAGCCATTGGAATATGGAAGCGCAGGCAGTACATTTAAACGGCCTGAAGGGTATTTTGCAGGAAAGCTTATACAAGATTCAGGGCTTAGAGGTTATCGTTGCGGGGATGTCATGGTATCTGAAAAACATAGTGGTTTTGTTGTAAATGTAGGGAATGGGACATTTGAACAGGCTATGGATGTTATTAACCATGTAAAAGAAGAAGTTAAAAAACATTTTGGAGTAAGCCTGGAATTAGAGGTTAAAATATTGTAATAAAAGAAAGGCACAGGTTAATATGAGGTTTGTTATAGTTACAGGGATGTCAGGCGCAGGCAGGAGTTCTGTTATGAACATACTTGAAGATATAGGGTATTTTTGTGTTGACAACCTGCCAGTACGCCTTATACCTAAACTTACAAAGATTGCTATAGAAGAGGGCAGCACAATTGACAGGGCTGCCCTTGGAATTGATATAAGGAACCTGCAGGGCCTGTCAGAGTTTGAAGGGATATTAGATGAAATGAAAGCCAATGGCTACAGATATGAAATAATATTTCTTGAGGCAGAGGACAGTGTACTTGTAAAAAGGTATAAAGAAACACGCAGGAACCATCCACTGGCGCTCCAAGGGCGTGTTGACAAGGCGATAGAAGCTGAAAGGCAGGAACTGGCATTTATTAAGAAACGGGCGGACTATATTCTGGATACAAGTCATATGCTTATAAGGGATTTAAAAAAAGAAGTTGACAAAATATTCCTTGATAATGAAGAATATGAAAACTTTTTTGTGACCATACTATCATTTGGGTTCAAGTATGGAATCCCAGCAGATTCTGACCTTGTTTTTGACGTGCGTTTTCTGCCTAATCCATTTTATATACCTGGGTTAAAAAGCCTTACAGGAAATGACAGGGAAGTTTATGATTATGTAATGGATTCAGAAAATGCAAGAATTTTCAAATCAAAACTTTATGAAATGATAAGGTTTCTTATACCCAATTATATTACAGAAGGCAAGAACCAGCTTGTAATAAGCATTGGCTGTACAGGAGGAAAACACAGGTCGGTAACTATTGCCAATGCCCTTGCAAAAGAAATGAAAAACCTGCCATATGGTATTAATATAGAGCACCGTGATATTAAAAAGTAACATGGAATATAAAAAGGAGATAAGGCAGGATGTCATTTTCAAGTGATGTAAAAGAGGAATTAAAAACACAGGTAAGTCCAGCAAGACATTGTTGTATTGCTGAATTTGCTGCTTTATTTGCTTTAGCGGGACAAGTGAAAAGATTTCAAAATGGAAACGTTTATATGAAAATACATACCGAAAACTTGACAGTGGCTCAAAAATCCTATATCTTATTAAGGAAAACATTTCATGCTAAGATAGAAACCACAGTGCGCAGCCATAATCCTCAGGCTGGTACAGGGAGTTTTTCGGTTTTTGTATTCAGGAAAAATGATGTAATAAATATATTAAAAGCTGTCAAAATAATAGATGAGCAGAAAAAACAGTGGGGTAATTTTTTATGCGTCCATCATATGGTAGTACAAAACACCTGTTGTAAAAGAGCTTTTTTAAGAGGTGTATTTATGGCAGCTGGGTCTGTTACAAATCCTGAGAAAGCATATCATTTAGAATTGGCAGTTCTTTCAGAAGAACTTGCAGGACAGATACGTGAAATTATTTCTTCTTTTATGATTGATGCTAAGATAGCCAGAAGGAAAAAATATTATGTTGTATATATAAAAGAAAGTTCACAGATAGTGGATTTTCTTAATGTAACCGGGGCACATATTGCATTAATGAATTTTGAAAATGTAAGGATAGTTAAGGAAGTGCGTAATTCTGTAAACCGCCAGGTGAACTGTGAAACCGCCAATATAAGTAAAACTGTTAATGCAGCAGCAAGGCAGATAGAGGATATTAAATTTATTCAATGTAATATGGGGTTTGGTAAGTTAACGGACGGTCTTAGGGAAATGGCGGAGCTGCGCCTTGATTATCCTGAGAGCCCGCTGCAGGAGCTGGGCAGTATGTTAAGTAAGCCTATTGGCAAATCAGGAGTGAACCACCGTCTTCGCAAATTAAGTGATATTGCAAAGCAAATGAGGGAAGATGCCGGTATATATTGATACGGTGCCCTGCGGATTTAAGGAGGAAATCGCAATGATTACAAAGAAAATAAAAATTCAGATTCAGAATGGTCTTGAAGCCAGGCCTGTAGCTGTGCTTGTGCAGGTGGCAAGCCAGTATAACAGCAGTATTTATGTTGAATGTGAAGATAAAAAAGTAAATGCCAAGAGCATAATGGGTATGATGACATTAGGACTTGCAGCAGGTGAGGAAGTAGTAGTGTCTGCAAATGGTGATGATGAAGAAAATGCAATGACAGATATTGTTAAATACCTCAGTGCGGCAAATGCCTGAATGTTTCAAATGGTATTTTGCTGTTTCTGTCTGGTAATATCTGTTACATAAAGATATATTTGGGTTATAGGGCTGGAAGTAATTAATACAATTCCAGCCCTTTTTGCCTGGATAATGTCCGGAACGTAAAAGGGAGGAGGCTTTTTATGGGTTTTGTACATTTGCATGTGCATACAGAATATTCACTGCTTGATGGTTCATGCAAAATTAAAGAAATTGCCTTGCGTGCAAAAGAGCTTGGTATGGAGCACTTAGCAATTACAGACCATGGAAATATGTATGGTGTAATTGATTTTTATAAAGCTGCAAAAGCAGCAGGGATAAACCCTGTAATAGGATGTGAAGTCTATGTTGCACCAGGTTCCAGGTTTGACAGGGAAATATCTAAGGGTGATGAGCGTTATAACCACCTTGTACTGCTTGCAGAAAATAATACAGGTTATGCCAATCTTATGAAAATAGTGTCAAGAGGATTTACAGAAGGTTTTTATTACAGGCCAAGGGTTGATTATGAAGTCCTTGAAAAATACCATGAGGGTATTATAGCACTTAGTGCGTGCCTCGCAGGTGCGGTGCCTTCTGCAATACTGAGGCGTTCTTATGAAAATGCTAAAGAAGAGGCGTTAAAGCTTGCTGGAATATTTGGATTGGATAACTTTTTCCTTGAGCTGCAGGACCATGGAATACCACAGCAGAAAGAAGTAAACCAGGCACTTTTAAGAATAGGTAAGGAAACGGGAATTAAACTTGTTGCTACCAATGACGTACATTATATTATGGCAGAAGATGCAGAGGCACATGATATACTGCTTTGTATACAGACACAGAAAAAGGTACAGGATGAAGACCGTATGCGTTATGAAGGCGGCCAGTATTACCTTAAATCAGAAGAACAGATGCTTGAGTTATTTCCCTATGCTACAGAGGCAGTAGAAAATACAGAAGAAATAGCAAAAAGGTGTAGTGTAGAAATTGAATTTGGAAATTATAAACTGCCCAGATATAATGTGCCAGACGGGTTTACAGCACAAGGGTATTTAGAAAAACTTTGTACAGATGGTTTGTATGAAAGATATGGGAGTCCTTCCCAGGAGCTGGAAGAAAGGCTTCACTATGAGCTTAATACAATTAATACAATGGGATTTACAGATTATTTCCTTATAGTATGGGATTTTATAAAGTATGCAAAAGACAATGGAATAAGTGTAGGTCCTGGAAGGGGTTCAGCAGCAGGAAGTGTTGTTTCATATGCGTTAGGAATAACAAGTATAGACCCAGTTAAATATGACTTGCTTTTTGAACGTTTCTTAAATCCAGAACGTGTTACAATGCCTGATATTGATATAGATTTCTGTTATGAACGCAGGCCAGAGGTAATAGAATATGTAATGGACAAATATGGCAGGGACAGGGTTGTCCAGATAGTGACATTTGGTACACTTGCGGCAAGAAATGTTATACGTGATGTAGGAAGGGTGCTTGACCTTCCATATAATTATGTGGATGTTATAGCCAAAGCAATTCCTATGGAACTGGGTATTACAATAGATAAAGCATTACAATCAAACCCAGAGTTTAGTCAGGTTTATAATGAGGATGAACAGGCAAAGAAGCTTATAGATATGGCAAGAAGGCTTGAAGGCCTGCCACGCCATACTTCAATGCATGCAGCAGGTGTACTTATAGCCCCAGAATCCGTGGATGAATATGTGCCGCTTTCAAAGGCTTCTGATGGCACTATAACAACACAGTATACAATGGTTACACTTGAGGAACTTGGACTTCTTAAAATGGATTTTCTTGGCCTGCGTACCCTTACAGTTATACAGGACGCAGCAAAGATGTCTGGCATGGGTGATGTATACAACATGGATATAGATTATGAAGACCAGAATGTATTTGAAATGTTAAGCGCAGGCAAGACAGAAGGCATATTCCAGCTTGAAAGTGCAGGCATGAAGCAGTTTATAAAAGAACTTAAGCCCCGTAATATGGAAGATATTATAGCAGGAATATCTCTTTACAGGCCAGGACCAATGGATTTTATACCAAAGTATATTGAAGGCAAAGAGAAAAGTGGAAGTATAACATATGACTGCCCACAGCTTGAACCTATACTGTCACCTACATACGGATGTATAGTATACCAGGAACAGGTTATGCAGATAGTGCGTAACCTTGCAGGTTACAGTTTTGGACGTAGTGACCTTGTGCGCAGGGCGATGTCTAAAAAGAAGACAAAAGTTATGGAGGCTGAGCGCAAAAACTTTGTATATGGCAATGAGGAAGAGGGTGTTAAAGGCTGTATAGCTAATGGTATACCTGAAAATATAGCCAATAAAATATATGATGAAATGATTGATTTTGCAAAATATGCATTTAATAAATCACATGCAGCAGCTTATGCAGTAGTAGCATACCAGACAGCATACCTGAAATATTACCATCCTGTAGAATTTATGGCAGCACTGCTTACATCTGTAAGAGCTAACCCACATAAGGTACTCTCATATATTATGAGCTGCCGCCAGATGGGAATAGAGATACTGCCGCCAGATATTAATACAGGATATGGAGGGTTTAATGTATCTAGTGGCAAGATAATGTATGGGATGTCAGCAATAAAAGGAATTGGTACTCCTGTAATTGATGAAGTAACTGCGGAGAGGGAGAGAGAGGGCAGGTTTGTTTCAATGCAGGATTTTATTACAAGAATGACTTCTAAAGAAGCTAACCGCCATACTATAGAAAATTTTATAAAATCTGGTGCATTTGATTCACTTCCAGGCAACAGGCAGCAGAAAATGCTTGTATATGGTGCAATGATTGACAGTGTAAACCGTGACAGAAGGGATTCTGTTGCAGGGCAGCTTTCACTTTTTGACATGGAAGATACAGGTTTTGAACATGCCAATGAAATACAATATCCAGACGTACCAGAATATGACAAAGAGGAACTGCTGGCATTTGAAAAAGAAACATTAAGTATATATATAAGTGGCCATCCGCTTGAAGACTACCTTGAACTGGTTAATAAGAACTGTACAAAAAACTCACTTGATTTTATTCCAGAAGAAGAAGGTGAAAATGCAGGTATGCCAAAGGTACATGATGGGGAAAATGTAATAATAGGAGGCATGATTACTGATAAAAGTGTAAAGATAACCAGGAAAAATACTACTATGGCATTTATTACAGTTGAAGATTTATATGGGACAGTTGAAGTTGTAGTATTTTCAAATATTTACGAAAAGAAAAAGGAACTGCTTGAAATTGATTCAAAAGTATTTGTAAAGGGAAGGGCAAATGTAGAGGAAGACAGGGCAGGAAAGGTTATATGCCAGGATATAATACCATTTGACAAAGTACCATGTGAACTTTGGATAAGATTTGCAGACAAGGCGGAATTTGAGAAAAAAGAAAAACTGCTTTATGAGAAAATTATGCCTTATGATGGTAATGATATAGTATGTATATACCTTGCAGAAGAAAAACTTGTAAAGAGGCTTCCAAAAAGCAGGAGCATTAGTGCAAGAAGGATAGTAAAAGAAAGAATTCTGGAGGAATTTGGAGAAAACGAAGTAGCAATAAAGGAAAAGAGTATTGAAAAATAATCCATTTTAGCGTACAATTTCAATAGAGAAATATTTACATTTGTATGATAAGGAGGATTTTATGAGTAATGCTGTTAAAACTATTGGTGTATTAACAAGTGGAGGAGATGCTCCTGGGATGAATGCTGCAATACGTGCAGTTGTCCGTACAGGTATTTCATGCGGACTCAAGATAAAAGGGATACGTCATGGATTTGCAGGGCTGTTAGAAGAAGATATAATTGATATGAATAACCTTTCAGTTTCGGATATAATCCAGACTGGCGGGACAATTCTTTATACAGCAAGATGCCTTGAATTTAAGAAGAAAGAATACCAGGAAAAAGGTGCAGAAATATGCCGTAAACATGGTATTGACGGAGTAGTTGTAATTGGTGGTGATGGTTCATTTAACGGTGCAAGCAGGCTTGCAGAAAATGGTATTAATACAGTAGGCGTACCAGGGACTATTGACCTTGATATAGCATGTACAGAGTATACAATCGGATTTGATACAGCTATAAATACAGCTATGGAAGCTATTGATAAACTCAGGGATACATCAGAATCACATGAACGTTGTACTATTGTTGAGGTAATGGGACGTACTGCAGGCCATATAGCATTGTGGACTGGTATAGCAAGCGGTGCAGAATATATTCTTACAACAGAAAAGTACCATGGTGATATACAGAGGATAATTGCAAAGATTTTAGACAGGCGTAAGCTTGGCAAGAAAAACCATATTATTGTAAATGCTGAAGGTATTGGCAGCTCAACAGAGATGGCAAAGCTTATAGAACTTGCTACAGGGATTGAAACAAGGGCTACAATACTTGGACATATACAGCGTGGAGGAAACCCTACATGTAAGGACAGGGTTTATGCTTCAGCATTGGGCACAAAGGCTGTTGAGCTTCTTTGTGAGGGTAAGACAAACCGTGTTGTAGGATATAAGAGTGGGGAATTTGTTGACTTTGACATACAGGAGGCACTGGCTATGACAAAGGACCTTGACCCATATTTATTCCATATTACACACAGGCTTACTACAAAGTAAATTAATGAAAGGAGATAAGTAACATGAAGAAGTTTGTTAAGTTTGCTGCTGGCGCAGCAGCACTGGCAGGAGCTGTTTGTGGTGTATTGTATTTCCTGCAGAAGGTTTTAGGGGTAGACATATTCAAGAAGGATACTGATGATATCGACGATTTTGATGATGATTTTGACGATATTGATGGCTTTGATGATGATTCAGATGATGATTCTGAAGAGAGAGAATATGTTACACTTGACCTTGAAAAGGAAAGTGACAATAAAGAAGAACCAGCACAGGCTGAGGAAGAGACCACAGGGGCTGCAGAAGCTTAATTTCAAGAGGTGCATATCCAATATAATATGGGTATGCACCTCTTTTTGCTATACTGCTGGTTATAAAAAGTTTATAATTATATTTTTTGCAATTTGCACAGAATTTTTCTGGAGTGCAGCAGTTAATTATTTTGCACCCGGCGGCACGCTCCCACTTAATGGAAAACGCAGCAGTGCATAAAGCCCTTAAAATACAAGGGCTAAGCACCAGCCGTATCCCATCCAAGCGGAAGCGTGCTGCCTGGGGTAAAATTTTGGAATTGCCAGAGCTCATAGTTTGTAAAATTTTTTATTTAATTTTGTATGGTTTGTCATTCCGGTTTTTTAGTTTTATTTTCTGTGGGTTATAATGTTTATTATTAAATTCTATATCGGTTTCATCAGGTGCTACAATGGCAGCATATGCCAGTGAATCACCTTTTGGAAGTGATATTCCTTTCAGCCCTTTGCTTGTCTTTTTAAATTCCCCTGTCTGGTTTAATGGAAATAAAAGTACAGAGCCCTTTTCTGTTATCATTAATATATTGCGGTTATTTTCTATAGATTCATCTACAGTAACAGGACTGGCACATATAAGTAAATCTTCTTTATCAAGTTTTGTAGAAGCTATTACAGAACGGTTTGTTTCAAATTCTATGCCAGACACAAGCTTTATATATCCTGATTTTGATACAAATAAAAGCTGTGATTCAAATAAATCTTCAAATGCTATATAAGTTATTATATCATCCTTGCCTATTTTACAGAGGTTTTGTATAAGGACACCTTTATCACGGCTTTTAACTTTTGGTATGGATAGTGCTTTTATCTGGTACATTGAGCCTGAAGCTGAAAACACACAAAGCCTGCCAGTATTTTTCATTGGAATAATATGTGTATATTCTTCAAGTGTTTCAGGTGCAAGACGTGAATAGCTTGTCTCATCAAGTGATTTGCAATAACCAAACTTATCTATCATTATATATACTGTTTCTTCCTTGATTTCTTCAATATATTTTGCATTGCCAAGGTTGTCAAGGATTGTGCGTCTTTCCCTGCCAAATTGTTTCTTATATACTTTAAGCCTTTTTTTAATAACCTTGTGAAGTTCGTTAATATCACTTAGTATTTTTTTGTAATTAGTAATATTAGTTATAAGGGTGTTGCTTTCCTGGTGGAGCTTAAGCAGTTCAAGTCCTATAAGTTTGCTTAACTGCATTGAAAGTATTGCTTCTGCCTGGTTTTCGGAAAAGTCAAGGCGTGAGGCATCTTTTTCTGATTTCTTCGTCCTGAAACTGATACCTGATGTATTGCCAGTTGTAAGACAGCTTTTAGCCTGTTTTATAGAATTGCTTCCCCTTAGTATCTCTATAATAAGGTCTATTACATCTGTTGCCTTTATAAGCCCTTCAACTATCTCCAGCCTGTCATTTGCTTTAGAAAGCAGATGTTTATATTCTTTTGTATAAAGTTCTTCCTGGAATGTGACAAATTCATTTATAAGCCCTTTTAGTGTAAATGTAACTGGCTGTTTGTTTTTTACTGCAAGCATATTTACACCATAAGTATCTTCCATAGAAGTTTTCTGGTATAAACCATTAAGCAGGTTTTCAATATTCCGGTCTTTCTTTACTTCAATAACAATACGTATTCCTTCTTTAGAAGACTCATCCCTTACATCATATATTTCATCAAATACTTTGTCCTTGGATAATGCAGCAAGGTTTTCTAAAAGCTTTGTCTTATTGCCTGCTACTGTATAAGGTATCTCTGTTATTACAAGGTTTTTGCGTCCGCAGTTGCTGTCTTCAATTTCAATTTTGGAACGTATCTTAATTTTTCCTTCACCTGTATCATAAATATTAAAAATATCATCGGAGTTTGTTATAGTTGCACCCGTTGGGAAATCAGGGCCTTTTATATACTTCATAAGCCCCTTGGTAGATATTTCTGGATTATCCATAAATGCAATAATCCCATCTATTACTTCTGAGGGGTTATGTGGAGGCATATTTGTTGCCATTCCTACTGCTATTCCTGTAGTGCCATTTATAAGCAGGTTAGGAAGAGTTGCAGGAAGAACATGTGGTTCCTGTTCGCTTTCGTCAAAGTTTGGGACAAATTGTACAAGTCCTTTATCAAGGTTTTCAAGAAGTGCCATTGCTCCGTCAGATAGCCTTGCTTCAGTATAACGCATTGCGGCAGCACCGTCCCCGTCAATAGAACCAAAGTTGCCATGTCCGTCTACAAGCGGGATAGAAAGTGAATAATCTTCTGTCATATGCACAAGGGCATCATATATTGAGCTGTCTCCATGTGGATGGTATTTACCCATTGTATCACCAACAATACGGGCACTTTTCCTGTGTGGCCTGCCAGGATATAATGAAAGCTCATTCATTGCATAAAGTATACGCCTTTGTACAGGTTTAAGCCCGTCCCTTACATCAGGAAGGGCTCTTGCAATTATTACACTTACTGCATAATCACGGTAAGAATTGCGCATTTCCTCAGAAAAATCCAGCTGTATTACAGGCTGTTCATTGTATTTCATATCTAAAACCATACCTTTCTGTATTTATATATGTGGGAAGAAGTTTCTTTTACAGGCAGCAGACAGGTTTTATACATCAAGGTTTGCATATCTGGCTTCTTCCATAATAAACTGCCTGCGTGGTGGTACATTGCTGCTCATAAGTGTTGTTGTAACTTCATCTGCGTCTACACTGTCACTTATGGAAATTTGTGCAAGTACCCTGCTTCCAGGGTCAAGTGTTGTTTCCCAGAGTTGTTCTGCATCCATTTCACCAAGACCTTTGTAACGTTGTATACCTGTAATTTTATTACTTTTATTCTTTTTGAACTTTTCCAGTTCAAAGTCATTAAATATATATTCTGAGTTTTTCTTCTTGCCATTGGTGTAGTCTACTTTATAAAGTGGAGGCAGTCCCCTGTATATTTTGCCAGAGTAGATTAATTCAGGCATAAACCTGTAGAAAAATGTAAGCAGTAATGTGCTTATATGGGCACCATCAACATCTGCATCTGTAAGTATTATAATTTTGTCATAACGCAGCTTAGTTATGTCAAATTCATCACCTATCCCACAGCCAAATGCAGCTATCATTGATTTTATTTCATTATTAAGAAGTATTTTTTCAAGAGTTGCTTTTTCTACATTAAGGATTTTGCCCCTTAGCGGAAGTACAGCTTGTGTATGCCGGTTTCTTGCTGTTTTAACGGTACCACCTGCAGAGTCACCCTCTACAATATAAACCTCACATTCTTCTGGTTTCCTTGAAGTACAAGCAGCAAGTTTGCTTTTGGTATCAACATCATTTAACTGTTTTAATACAGCATTGCGTGCCTTATCACTCGCCTTACGTGCATTATAAGATTTAAGGGAGTTGTCAAGGATTGTACGAAGTATATCAACATTTTTATCAAAGTAACGCTGTACTTCTGTGCCAAATACATCTTCTACAGCAGTTTTTGCATCAGTATTGCCAAGTTTTGTTTTAGTCTGGCCCTCAAACTGTGGGTCAGGGTGTTTTATTGAAATAATTGCAACAAGCCCGTTTCTTATATCTTTACCATCAAAGTTTTCATCTTTATCTTTTAATACACCAAGTTCTCTTGCATACTGGTTCATAACACGTGTAAGTGCTGTTTTAAAACCAGTTACAAGTGTCCCGCCATCAACAACATTTATCCTGTTGCAATAAGGGTTAATCTGTTCTGAAAAATTAGAAGTATACTGGAAAGCAACTTCAACTTCAATATCCCCGCTGGAACCTTCTATATAAACTGGCTCAGAGTGCAATACCTGGATATCACGGTTAATATATTTTACAAAACTTTTAATACCATCTTCTTCAATATAAACTTTTTCTTCACCTGTATTTTCATCTATAAATATAAGTTTTAAATTTTTATTAAGATATGCAATTTCTTTAAGTTTCTTTTTAATAACATCTGCCTTAAATTCTATAGTTTCAAAGATTTCGGGGTCAGGGTAGAATGTAACAGTAGTACCTGTGTCTGATTTAGCACATTTGCCAGAAGGCTCAAGAGAGCCATCTTTATTAAGTATAGTTACTGGGTGTCCGCCATTTTTGTATTCGTCACGGTATATAAGCCCGTTTCTACGTACTTCTACAACCATATGTGTAGACAGTGCATTTACAACAGAAGAACCCACACCATGCAGGCCGCCTGAAACTTTATATGCAGAATTGCCAAACTTGCCGCCAGCATGGAGTATTGTATATACAACACGTATTGTAGCAACTTTTTTAGCAGGGTGTATATCTACAGGGACACCACGCCCGTTATCTTTAATACATATACCGCCATCTTTCTGCATTGTTATATGTATCTCATTGCAGAAACCAGCAAGCTGTTCATCTATGCTGTTGTCAAGGATTTCCCAGACAAGGTGGTGCAGTCCACGTGGCCCTGTAGAGCCTATATACATGCCAGGACGCTTACGTACAGCTTCAAGGCCTTCTAATATTACAATTTCTTTTCCGGTATATTCACTCATAAAAATCTCCATTCTAAAATTAATATTGCGAACAAACATTTGTATTATATACTTATTTGTATGTGAAAGTAAAGTAGAAAATTATTAAAATAGGGGAATATATAGATATAAAGTGAAAAATAATATTTTGTCCCTGCACTTTTTAACATATGAAATATTATATTGAAACCAGAAAAAATATGTGATAAAATCAGACATGGAAAGCACCACGGCAGGGTGGCATCCTCCCAGGCATATGGTATTAATAAAATAATACATAGAGAAGGGAGGTGGTAACAGTGACAGCATATGAAATATTAAGTATATTCATAGGGATATTAACATTGTTAATATCCTTTGGCAGTCTTGTTGTTGCACTTCTCTCCTTTTCTGATAAAGATAAAGGTAAAAAGAGAAAAAAATAATGCCTCTCCTGTCTGACCACGGGAGAGGCGGCTCTCATTGAGAGCTTAAATTGCCTGGTCTGGGAAGCATCCACCTATGGATGTGGGTGCTTTCTTTATAAATAATAGCATAATTTTTTTATGTTTTCAAGATAGATTTTCTTTAATTATACACATAGGAGGGATACAGACAATGAAGAAAATACCATTTGTAACTAAAGAACAAGTAGAAGAGATTGTTAAAACATATCCTACGCCTTTCCATATATATGATGAAAAGGCTATACGTGAAAATGCACGCAGGCTGAAAGCAGCATTTTCATGGAATAAAGGGTTCCGTGAATATTTTGCAGTAAAAGCAACACCTAACCCGTTTATATTGCAAATCCTTAAAGAGGAAGGATGTGGCACAGACTGTTCATCACTTACAGAGCTTATGATGTCAGAAGCATGTGGGTTTAAAGGCTCTGATATTATGTTTTCATCAAATGTTACACCTGCCTGTGAGTATAAGAAAGCTAAAGAACTTGGTGCATATATTAATCTTGATGATATTACCCATATCAGTTTCCTTGAAGAGGCAGCAGGAATACCAGATACAATTTTCTGCCGTTATAATCCAGGCGGGAAGTTTACACTGGGTACAGATATAATGGACAACCCTGGTGATGCTAAATATGGCATGACAAAGGAACAGATTATAGAAGCTTTTAAAAGGCTTAAAGCAATGGGAGTGAAGAAATTTGGAATACATTCATTCATTGCGAGCAATACTGTAACTAATGAATATTATCCAGAACTTGCAGGCATACTATTCAGGCTTGCTGTAGAAATAAAAGAAAAAACTGGTACAGAAATAGCATTTATCAATCTTTCAGGAGGTGTAGGGATACCATATACACCTGATAAAGAACCAAATGATATTGCCGTTATTGGTGAGGGTGTAAGGAAGAAGTTTGAAGAAATCCTTGTGCCAGCAGGGCTTGGGGAAGTAGCTATATTTACAGAACTTGGACGTTTTATGACAGGCCCTTATGGCGGTCTTGTAACACAGGCAGTACATGAAAAACACATATATAAGGAATATATTGGTGTGGATGCATGTGCTGTAAACCTTATGAGACCTGCAATGTATGGCGCATATCACCATATAACAGTGCTTGGCAAAGAAGATGCCCCATGTAACCATAAATATGATATAACAGGTTCCCTTTGTGAAAATAATGATAAATTTGCAATAGACAGGATGCTTCCAGAGATAAATATTGGTGATTATTTATTTATACATGATACAGGTGCACATGGTTTTGCAATGGGATATAACTACAATGGCAAGCTTAAATCAGCAGAACTTATATTGAAAGAAGATGGAAGCGTGCAGCTGGCAAGAAGGGCGGAAACACCACAGGATTACTTTGCTACATTTGATTTTTGTGAAATTTTTAAAAAAAACTAAAGTAAAGCAAAATACTACCGATAAATATTATGAAACATAAAAGCTGGACTGTATATTTTGGTTTGGCGTAATGAACATGCAGGAATTAGGTGGTGGTTAATATGAGAATAGACGCTATTAACAAAATGAACCAGTTATACCAGGTAGCAAAGCCAAAGAAAACCACTGGGACAGGTAGTACAGACACTAAGGAGAAGTACGAAGTTTCAAGATTTGGGCAAGATTACCAGACAGCCAAAGCAGCAGTGAAAGCTTCGGATGATATCAGGGAAGATAAAGTGTCTGGTATAAAAAAGGCACTTGCTACTGGCACGTATAACGTATCTGCACAGGAGATAGCAGATAAGATGGTTAGTAAATACTTTGATTCCATTTTATAAGTGAGGGTTAAACATTGGCTAGTTTAATTGAAGAGCTTATCAGTACACTTGATGCTGAGAAAGCAGTCTATGAAGAACTTGTGCCAGTATCAGAACAGAAGACAAAGGTACTGGTAAAGGAAGACCTCCAGGGTCTTAAAGATGTTACCGCACAGGAACAGCTTCTGATTGACAGGGCAGGCGTTATAGGCCACAAAAGGGAAGAGGTCATTAAGAATATAGGACTGGTTCTTAATATGAAGCCAGAAGAACTTGACATTACAACACTGGCAAGGATTTTGGCAAAGCAGCCAGAGGAAAAACAACGGCTGGCAGCTCTCCATGATTCGTTACGTGTTATTATGAAGCGTCTTGTGGATGTTAATGAAAGGAATAAAGAATTAATTGAGAATTCCCTTGAAATGGTAGAGTTTAATTTGAACTTTATCCAGAGTACACGGATGTCACCAGGGAACAATAATTATAACCGCAATGCAACAAACAGTTATACCTCAGATTATGGTACACATGGTTTTGATGCAAAGCAGTAGTAGTTATTTCCAGGCTGGCAATATGCTGGTCTGGACCAGTACAAACTGGTTTCCTGAAGATATCCGTGTCTTTTGTTTTAATAAATTACTATGGAGGATTCAGATATGGGAAGTTTATTTACAAGCTTTAATGTAGGTGTGTCTGGTTTACATGCCGCACAGTCAGGGCTTCATACAACATCGCATAACCTTGCGAATGTAAAGACACCTGGTTACACAAGACAGCAGAATATGCAGGCTGATAAGATGTACCAGGTGCACAAATCTACAGATAAAGGCCTGATGCAGATTGGTCTTGGAACAAAAGTTGATGCCATACGCCAGATACGTGACCATTTCCTTGACAAAGAATACAGGCTTGAAGTCAGCAGGCTGACTTTTTATGACAAACAATTTGAAACAGTGACAGAGATAGAAGATGTACTGGGAGAGATGGAAGGCGTTGAGTTTAATGACGCGCTTACTGATATGTGGGCACATATACAGTCATTGTCTACAGACCCAAGTAATGTAACAGAACGGCAGCTTTTCATATCAGGGGCAGAATCCTTTATAAATAAGGCATATGATGTATATACAGCACTTTCTAATTACCAGACAGGATTAAACCTTGAGATATCAAAACAGGTTGATAAAATTAATGAAATTGGCGAGAAAATTGCAAAATATAACCTTATGATTTCACAGGCGGAGGCTTCTGGATTAGAGAATGCTAACGATTACAGGGATGACAGGAACCTTCTTCTTGATGAACTTGCAGAATATACATATTATGTGTACGAAGAAGATATAGATGGGAAAATACAAGTATACATAAATAATGCACCGCTTGTTATAGAGGGCAACAGTTACCATATGAAATGTGAACAGATAGACGAAGATACACCGATGTATAAGCCTGTATGGGCAGACAATGGATATGGTGATGTATACAGGCTGGATGAAGCATATTCACATGAAAAAAAGACAGATACAGGTTCACTTCTTGGACTGCTTACAGCACGTGGCAATAAGTTTGCTAATTACCTGGATATGCCAGTAAAGCCAGACCGGGAAGACCCTAAATATAATCCTGGCGGCGTATTTGACCAGAATGCATATGACCTTGATTATAAGAAATTTAATGATGAATTAAAAGTATTTAATAATACAACAGGTAATTCCATATTAACCAAAATAGAGACACAGTTTGATGTACTTATACATAATATAACAACAATGATAAATGATATATTATGTCCAAACAGTACAGTGACAGCAGCAGGAACAGGTACAGATGCCAATGGTAATACAGTTAATTTTGGTGCTGGTGCTAAGGTACTTGATGTAACAAACTGTCTTGTAGGAACAGATGATGAAGGGACTATTGGAGAAGAGCTTTTTGCCAGGAAAGGTGTAAGCCGTTACAATGTCCTTACAGTTGCAGGACCAATGACAGATGCCAATGGCAATACAATTACACAGGAAACAACGGATGCTAATGGTAATACAGTGTATAAGCTGTATTTATATAATGAAGAAGACCCAGATGAGCTCTGGACACAGTATAGTATCAGGAACCTTGAGATAAACGATAAAATACTTGCCAACTATTCAATACTTCCTGTTAAAGAAAATCCACTTGCTGGCCATACAGATGTTTATTCGCAGCAGATGTATACAGATATGCTTTCTTTCTGGAATAATAAGACTGCTTCACTTGACCCTAATATACTTACTGTATATAAATATGATGATTATTATGACCAGATGGTAGGGGCACTTGGTACACAGGGAAGTGTGTGGTACAGCATACTTGAGGACCAGATAGTGGAGACAGAAGGGTTTGAGGATAAGAGGCAGCAGATAGCAGGTGTTTCAACAGATGAAGAACTTGTAAGTCTTCTCCAGTACCAGCATGCATTTAATGCGGCATCAAGATATATAAATACTATTGATGAAATGCTACAGCATATTATAGAAAGACTGTCTTAATAAAGATAAATAACAAATAAGTCTGTGTATGCGCTGGCACCGCAGGCTTATTAAATAGAAAAAGCAGCGCAGAAAAGAGGTTAGAATATGCCATCAACATTTTTTGGATTAAGTATAGCAACATCAGGAATGCTTTCATACCGTGCACATCTGAATGTTACTGCTCATAATATAGCCAATACCAAAACAAGGGGGTATACAAGACAGTATGCAGAGCAGTCAGCAAAATACCCTATTTCACTTAAGACTTCTTATGGTATGGTAGGTGCTGGTTCAGAAGTCACAGCTATTGTTAATAAGCGTGATGAATATTATGATTATAAATTCCGTAAGAGCAATGCAACATTTGGTTATTATGATACAGCACAGTATTATATGAAGAGCCTTGAAGACCATATGTATTCAAATGATAGTGAAAGTGCAGGTCTTTCAAATTCTTTAACTAACTTTTTTAACAGGCTTACAAGCCTTACAACTACTGTTTCAGATATTACAAAACGTACTGAAATTACAGGATATGCAGATACATTTGCTAAATATGCCAATGAGATGGTAAAGAACTTCCAGCAGATGCAGGATGAACTTAATATGCATATCTCTACAACTGTAGACCAGGTAAATGCATATGCTGAACAGATAGCATCACTTACAAAGCAGATTAATACCCTTGAAGTATATGGCGGCAGGGCTAATGATTTAAGAGACCAGAGGGAGAGGATTATAGATGACCTTTCACTTCTTGTAAATGTAGATGTTGAAGAAATCCCGGCAGCTGGCAATAACGGGCATACACAGTATATAGTAAATGTTGCAGGTGGTGTGCTTGTAGACACCAATTCATATAATAAGTTATCAGTAGTCCCATCTGGTTCATATAATAATCTTGGTGATGTAGATGGATTATATACGATGCAATGGAGCAATGGACAGAAGTTCCCTATAAGAAATACAAATCTTGGAGGACAGCTCCAGGCGTTATTTGAAATAAGGGATGGCAATAATGGTGAAAACTTTAAGGCAACGTATGAAAGCTGCAATCTGGCAAATAAGACAATTACAATGTCAGCAGAGTCTTCAAGCAGCAGTACAGCATCAAGCCTTGCAAAACTTAGCATACCAGCTTCAGATGGTGTAATAAAAGTGGGCAATTATGAATACCAGTATGATTCATTTGAAGTTAATGTGGATTCTAGTGGTAAATATACATATACATTTAAACTTAAGGAATTTAGCCAGTTTGATGTAGACAATATAACAAATATGAATAACTCAGCTGTTGCTGTTGGCAAAACTTTAACAACAAGTATTGGTGATGATGTAGAGTACCGTGGCATACCTTATTATATTTCACAGCTGAATGAATTTGTAAGGACATTTTCAGCAACATTTAACCAGCAGCATAATAAAGGCTATGATATGGATGGCAACCTGGGTGAAGACCTGTTTATGGCTAAGGATACAACAACTGGCAAACAGCTTGATATGACAGAATTCCTTAAGAATACAAAAGATGGTTATTATTATCTTAATGGAAATAAAGTATTTGATGCTGCTGGCTGGACAGATTACCAGACAGGACCTATGGCAACAAATAATTATACTTTTGCACAGCCTGCACCTCCTGATAATGTAACAACAATAGGTGGTATAACTTATGACTGTTATGATATAAACGATAAAGATGGCAAGCTTGTAGAGAAAGTATATGTAAGCCAGGGCAACTCTATATTTTCATTTAAGTCGTCTGTGTCAGCAGCGGCAGGTGAAAAAGCTTCTTATTATAACCTTACAGCGTCTAATTATTCAGCTAATAAGGAAATGGTAAAGAATGGAAGAATGATTGCTGCTGCATCAAAGGACCCAAGGGGGCTTGTTACAGGTACAGTAGAAAACAGTGGTATAGAACAGTCTGCAAACCTTAAGCTGCTTGCCGCACTTAGTGAAGACAAAACTATGTTTAAACAAGGTGAGCCATTAGGATTTTTACAGGTTATGACAGCTACAGTAGGTGTTGATTCAGATAAGATGATTGACTGTGCAGATAATGCTAATGCTATTACAGAAGCAGTTGATATCAGAAGGCTTGCAACATCAGGTGTAGATGAAGATGAAGAAGGCCAGGCGTTTATAGAACTGCAGAATCTTTTAAATATACAGTACAGGGTAGTATCAATAATGAACCAGGTACTTAGTAAACTTATAAATGAAATGGGATTATAATATTCATATTTATAAATTTGTACAAATATAGAACGGAGGTTGTAATACAGTTTAATAAAACTTATAAGAATTTATAATTGGCTATTGCTAGGTTTCAAGCAATAAGCAAAAAGATAGTTTACAACATCAGATAAAGAATATGGAATTGTACTTGATGGCATAGGGTAAACGTGCTAATAAAGTAAGAAAACTTGTAAAGGGGCTAATTGAGGAAGATGGTGAAGGAATGATAAAAGCAATCCGGGTAATGCTGCTCCCAAACAATAAACAAAAAACTAAATTATTTCAATATGCAGGTACATCCAGATTTGCTTACAACTGGGCGTTAGCTAAAGAACAAGAAAATTATAAAAATGGTGGGAAGTTTATTCCTGATGCCAGTTTGAGGAAAGAATTTACACATCTAAAGAAAACAGAAGGATATACATGGCTGTATAATGTGTCCAATAATGTAACAAAGCAAGCAATCAAAGATGCCTGTGATGCATATAAACGTTTTTTTAAAGATCTTGCAAAATTTCCACGGTTTAAGAGCAGGAAACATTCCATACCATCATTTTACCAAGATAGTGTAAAAATACAATTTACAGATACCCATATGAAATTAGAAGGTTTTGTTTCTTCTAAAAAGAAGAACAAACAGAAACTTAACTGGATTCGTCTTGCAGAACATAACCGTATCCCTGTAGGTTGTAAGTACAGCAATCCCCGCATCAAATTTGACGGGATTAACTGGTATCTTACTGTTGGGATTGAATATAAAAATTCTAATCCACCACCATCAAACGGAGGTATTGGAATAGACTTAGGCATTAAAGAATTAGCAGTATGTTCAGATGGATACAGCTGTAAAAATATCAACAAAACACAAAAAATAAAAAAATTAGAAAAAAGAAAACGCAGGTTACAGCGTTCCATATCAAGAAGATATGAAAAAAATAAGAAAGGAGAATGTTACTGTAAAACAAGTAACATTATAAAAAGTGAGAAAGAACTTTTGAAATTGAACCACAGGTTAACAGATATCCGTCAGGACTATTTACACCAAGCAACATCTGAAATCATAAAACGAGAACCAAGTTTTATATGTATGGAGGATTTGAATGTAAGTGGAATGATGAAAAACCAGCATTTATCCAGGGCAGTCCAGCAACAAGGATTTTATGAATTTAGACGGCAGATAGAATATAAAAGTGCATGGAACAATATACCAGTCATCTTAGTGGACAGATTCTATCCAAGTTCTAAACAATGCAGTTGTTGCGGAAAGATCAAAAAAGATTTAAAGCTGTCAGACCGTATTTATAGATGCGGATGTGGTAATGTGATTGACAGGGATTACCAGGCTGCTTTAAATTTGAAAAGATATGGAGAGGATATTTTGAAACAGTCCATATCCTAACACTCCCAAAGTTAATACAGATATGTACTGGTACGTTAGTCAGGAATTTACGCCTATGAAGAGTACAAGAACTTGTGAGTAGATATTGTAGGAATACAAATCAAAAGCATACTCGTTGAAATAGGAATGAAACATAAAAGTTTATAACTTTTTATAAGTTTTCGGTAACGGTTGGCATGAGAGTAACTAATACAATGATTTCAAACAGTGCCCAGTCCCATATAGGTAAAGCAAAGAATAAACTTTATAAATACCAGGAACAATATACTTCACAGCAGAAGATACAGAGACCTTCCGATGACCCAGTAGTTGCAGTGCGTGCACTTAAGTTAAGGACAACATACTCACAGCTTACACAGTATGCAGATAAAAATGTTAAAGATGCACTTAACTGGATGGATACAACAGAATCTGCACTTTCTAACGTAGGAGATATACTTACTACAATGAAGGGCTATCTTGTTCAGGGTAACTGTGATGACCTTGAGGTAGATAACAGGACAGCAATAATAGAAACGCTTAAGAAAAATGTAGAGGCTATATTCCAGGGAGAAGCCAATTCAGATTATTCAGGACGTTATCTGTTTACAGGATACCGTACTGATACATCTCTTTTGTTCCCAGAGGAAACAAGGAACTTTGAATATAAGATAACTGAGAATTTTGCATATGACGCATTTAGGAATGTTACATCAGTTATACTTGGTGCAAATTATGACCCTAATGCTACAAGCGGCCAGGATTATGTTGATGATGCTGCTAAAACTACTACTGCATACCGTTTACAGCTTGCATATGATAATTGTGCTGATAAAGTAAATTTCCAGGAAGGAAATCCGCCAACAGCAATTCCTCCAATTAAACTTACTTTTACAGACAAAAATGGTGCCCCTGTAACTTTAACTGGTGTAAATGCTCCTACAACAGCGCTTTCTACAGATAGTAATACAATACGCCAGGTAGGTGATAATGATATACTTTATCTTCGTGATACAGGAGAAATAATTATAGGTAAAAATGTATATTCAGAAATACAGTCAAAGCAGGCTAATATAAGTATAGATTATTTAAAAACATATTTTGACAAATCTGATATACGTCCGGAAATGTATTTTGAAGCTACACGCTATGATACAGTAGAAGAAGTAAAAATAAAGTATGATGAACCTGATAAACAGGAGATAAGTTATGAGATAAATTACAGCCAGACAATGGCTGTTAATGTACAGGCAAGGGATGCAATAAGCACAGATATATACCGCAGTGTTGATTATATACAGCAGACAATACAGTATGTTGAAGAAGTTGAAACAAAGATTAAAGAGTGCCAGAAACTTATTAATAATACTAAAGACAAAGCAGAAGTTGCAAAACTTGAATCATTAAAGAAAACTCTTGAAGATGAACGCAAACTGCGTGTAAGTGTTATGGCAGAAGCATTTGGCATGGGGCTTACAATTGTAAATGAAGTAGAAGATAAACTTAATGTTGCTTTGGCAGATATTGGTGCAAGATATAAGAGGACAGAACTTACATCAGATAAGCTTTTGGATACAAGGCTTGATACAGAAGAGAAACTTTCCAATAATGAGGGTGTAGACCTGCCAGATGTATTTATTGGCCTTACACAGGCAGATAACCTTTACCAGGCGTCACTTTCAGCAACTTCAAAGATACTTGGCAATTCATTGTTAAATTATATTTAAGCCATGATGTCCCGCATGTAAAGCGGGACATTGTAGTTTTGGAATGGAGGAGTAGATGAAGATTGGTACAAAATATTTTGGCAATATTGAAATAGGAGAAGAGAAAATAATACATTTTGAGAATGGTGTATTAGGTTTTGAAGATTATAAAGATTATACAATACTTTATGATAATGAAAAAGAAAAATCATTTTTTTCATGGCTTCAGAGCACAGAAGAAAGTTCTTTGGCATTTCCTATAGTTAATCCGTTTAATGTAGTGGAAAGCTATAACCCACAGATAAATGATGACATGCTGGAATCAATTGGTGGGATTTCAGATGAAGATACAGTGGTTTTTCTTATGGCTACAATACCTGAAGATGTAAAACAGGCATCTGTAAATATGAAAGCACCATTAATTATAAATGCATCTTCCAGAAAAGGAGTGCAGGTTATAGCTGAAGGCCAGGAATATGAAATAAAGCATAAACTGCTTAAATAAAAGAAGAGGGGGTGTGCATATTAAATCTAGTATAGAATGGAGGTAAATAATGTTAGCACTTGCACGTAAAGTAAACCAGTCAATAATTATAGGTAATGATATTGAAATAACACTTCTGGAAATAAAAGGAGACCAGGTGAAAATAGGTATTAATGCACCAAAGTCTGTACCTATATACCGGAAAGAAATTTATGAACAGATACAAGAAGAAAATAAAAAGGCTGCACAGACTGAAATAGATGTTGAAACTCTTAAAAATCTATTTAAAGGTAATATTAAGTAATTCCATGATTATGCCGATATAAGTTAAAGATAAACGGTTGTAACTATCTATAATAAAGGACTATTATAGATTTTACAGAAAGTTTTTATAAAGGAGTATTTGTAACACACGGAGGTGGTAAGATGGCAATGAGTATGGAGCAGTTAGATATGCCGGTTAAAAGTGTACCAGAATATGAAAAGGCTGCAAAGCCTCAGAAGGAAACACCTAAAGCTGTAGAACTGGACATCAGTGATAGTAATAGTGTTAATAAAGGTAAAGACACTGGTGCTGGGGATGAAGATGACAAGAAGATAGCAGCTAAAGGCGGACCATCAAAGGGGTCACTTGAATCTGCATTTTCCGGCATGAATAAGAAACTGAAAATGCAGCGGACACGATGTGAATACAATTATGATGAAGAAACAAAGCGTGTATCTATAAAGGTATATGATAAAGATACAGATGAGCTTGTTCTTGAAGCCCCTCCGGAGGAAACATTAGAGGCAATTAAAAAGGCATGGGAGCTTGCAGGCATCATAGTTGATAAAAAATTTTAAAAGATAGGAGTGGTCATAATGCCAATTAGAATGACGGGCCTTAATTCAGGGCTGAATACCGAATCTATTGTAGCAGCACTTATGTCTGCACAGCGTACAAAAATGACAAAAGTAGAAAATAAGAAGACAAAGCTTGAGTGGAAGAAAGATATATGGTCTTCATTAAATACTAAAATTTATGATTTCTATACAAAGTCACTTTCAAAGATGAGGCTGAAATCAAATTATATGACAAAGGCAGCATCCTCATCTAATACAACAAAAGTAGTTGCCAAGGCTTCAACAAAAGCTGCAACAGGTACTTATACAGTAAAAGTAAATAAACTTGCATCTACACAGTATGTTTCAAGTGGGAAACTGAATAAAGTAAAAGTTGATGATGGTAATGGAAACCAGGTGGATGCAGATGCAACTTCCAAAACAAAACTTAAGGATTTAAAAGATACCAGTGGAAATCCAACATTTACAAATGGTACACAGATAAAGATAGAAAATGGTGCTAACGGGCAGACAGTTTATCTTGATGTAAATGAGGAAACTACTATCCAGGACTTTTTGGATAAGTGTACATCTGTAGGGCTGACTGCTACATTTGATGAGAAGCAGCAGAGGCTTTTCATCAGTTCAGAAAAAAGTGGTGAAGGAAATGCATTTAAGATTACATCTAGTGAGTTGTCTAGCAACCAGCAGCAGGCATCAAATGATTTGAAAACCCTTGTAGGCTATAAGGGCTTGTCATCAGCAGATAAGAGTACTGTTGACAGTTTACTTGCAGGTCTTCAGAATGGTACTGTTACAGTGGCAGATGCTACACAGAAATTACAGGAGATAGGAAAAGCTGGTGTAGAAAGCGATGCTGAAAAGAAAGCAAACCGTTTTTACTATGATGTTGCTAACAAAGCTGCAGGAGATGCGCTTAGTGCTGCCGCTGCTGGACAGTCTGAGGCTGATTATTTAAAAGCTAATGGTTATAGCAACCTTGATGTTACTGACAGTGCTGCAGTTGCAGGGGCAAAAGCATCATATATTGATAATAAAACAACAGAACTTCTTGGAACACAACAATATAAGGATGATATTGCTGCTGCAATACAGAATGGTATAAGTTCAACTGATGTCCAGAACAAACTTCCTGGTACTCCTTCTACAGATGAATTTTTGTATACATTTGATGATATTACTACAAGAACAAATAATATTACTAATGGAATTGCAACAGCAACCCAGAATTATTATACAGAAATGCATGATAATGCATCTGATGCTAATGCATCTGGTTCAGCACTTGCCTCACTTGGTCTTACTAATTTTGATGGGACTACAGAGATAAAAGAAAATGATGCGGCCAATAATGGTACAGGAATGGTAGTAATTGCTGCTAAGGATACAGAAGTTGAATATAATGGAGCAACCCTTACAAGCAATACTACTAATATCTCAGTATCAGGTCTTGAACTTGAAATCTTAGGTACAACAGAAGGTGAAACAGTTAATATTACAGTAACCAATGATGTGTCAGGAATATATGATACAATTAAAGACTTCCTTTCAGAGTATAATGCTTTACTTAAAGAGATGAATTCATATTATAATGCTGATTCTGCAAAGGGTTATGATGTGCTTTCAGATGATGAAAAGGAAGCAATGAAGGACTCAGAAGTTGAGAAGTGGGAAGATAAAATTAAAGATTCCCTGCTTAGGCGTGATTCAACTTTGAATTCAATTATTTCATCATTCAGGAATAAAATGATGGGAACATTTACTGCATCAAATGGCAAGACATATTCATTAAGTTCTATAGGCATTTCAACATCGGGTGACTATGCAGAAGGTGGACTTCTTCATATCAGGGGTGATGAAGATGACGCAGAATATGCAGATGAGAAGAATGTTCTTAAGCAGTTACTGGAAGAAGACCCTGATGCAGTAACAGATGTATTTACACATCTTACAGAAAGCTTATATACAGACCTCCAGAAGAAGATGTCACGTACTCCTTTAAGCAGTGCATTAACATTCTACAATGATAAAGAGATGAATTCACAGCTTTCTGATTATAAAACAAGAATATCTAAACTGGAAGCAAAATTTAATGAGATGGAAGACAGGTATTATAAACAGTTCACTGCCATGGAGAAAGCTATGGCGAATATGCAGTCACAGCAGAATTCCCTGGCAAGTTATTTAGGTGGCTGATGAGTATTATTTATTTATATAGGCGCAGGGATATTGTTATACAGTATCCCTGCGCTGTAATTCTACAAAGCATAACAAATACATGGAGGTAGTTATGGCAAACTATAGCAATACAAATGCAATAAACCATTATAAAAACAGTTCTGTAAAAACAGCATCACCTGCAAGGCTTACACTTATGCTTTACGATGGCGCTGTAAAGTTTTGTAATATAGCACTTGAATCTATTAATAACGGGGATGTATCAACTGCAAATACAAATATTATAAAGGCAGAGAAAATTATAGTAGAGCTGCGTGCAACACTTGATATGAAGTATCCCGTAGCAAAAGAGTTTGACAGGGTATATGATTATATATACAGAAGGCTTGTAGAAGCTAATTTAAGAAAAGAAAAAGAAGTATTAGAAGATGCTCTTAAACAGATTAAAACTATGCGTGATACATGGAAAGAAGTAATGAAAGCTAATAATGTAAGTTAGATATATATTTCTGGCATGACAACAAATTGAAGGGCATAATGTGGAGGGCAGTTATGGATAGTGTAAATACATATATATCAGTATTACAGGGTTCTCTCCGTAAAAAGCTTGAATTAGTAAAGGAGCTTTTGGAGTTTACAAAAGAACAGAATATAATATTAAATGAAGATGATGTTGATATTGACAGTTTTGACAAGATAGTAAGTGAAAAAGACATAAGAATAAATGAAGTGCTTGAGATAGACAAAGGTTTTGACTCTGTATTTAATAAGATAGGCAGTACTATAAAGGCAAACCCACAGGAATACAGGCAGCAGATACTTGAGCTGCAGAACCTTATAAGGACAATTACGGATATAGGTGTTGAGATTGAAGGTCTTGAGAATAAAAATAAAGAGAAATTTAGTAAGTTTATTCTTGCAAAAAGAGAGGAAATAAAAGACTTTAAGAAAAGCAACAATACTGCGGCTTCTTATTATAAAAATATGTCTAACCAGCACCAGGAATGGAAGTCATATTTTGTAGATAGAAAAAATTAGATAAAAAATAAAAAAAATTATAAAAAAGTGCTAAAGTAAATCAGATCATATCCGATATATATAACAGGTAAAGTAATACATACCAAATATTCAAAAGACATTTGCTTCGGAATTGATGTGTACGGACTGACAGGATGAAGTGAAGTAATATTTTATCACTAATCTCATGGATGAGATTATAATTTCAAGGAGGAATTAATTATGATAGTACAGCATAATATGACAGCGTTAAACGCTAACAGACAGTTGAACATCACAAACGGCAGTCTTGCTAAGAAAACAGAGAAGTTATCTTCAGGTTACAGAGTAAACCGTGCAGCTGATGATGCAGCTGGTCTTTCAATCAGTGAGAAGATGAGGGCACAGATCAGAGGTCTTGACCAGGCTTCAAGCAATGCACAGGATGGTATCTCACTTATCCAGACAGCTGAAGGTGCATTAAATGAAATCCATTCAGTACTTCAGAGAATGAGAGAACTTACAGTTCAGGCAGCTAACGATACAAACGTTACAGCTGACCGTCGTGCTATTGCAAAAGAAATCAGGGCTCTTACATCTGAAATTGACCGTATTGCAACACAGACAGAGTTCAACACAATGAAACTTCTTTCAGGTAGCTTCAGCGGTAAAGTACTCCAGGTTGGTGCTAATGGTTCACAGACAATTTCACTTAAGATTAGTGCTATGACAGCTGGCAAGCTGGGTGTATCTGCTAAGGTTATTGCTGGTGCAATTTCAAAATCTGGTGCTACAGGTAAAGATATTACAAAGCTTATCTCAGTTGTAAACAAGGCTATTTCAAAAGTTTCATTACAGAGATCTGCACTTGGTGCTTTACAGAACAGGTTAGAGCATACAATAGCTAACGCTGATAACATGTCTGAGAACTTACAGTCAGCAGAGAGCAAGATCCGTGATGCTAACATGGCTGATGAAATGGTGGCATATTCATCATTCTCAATCTTACAGCAGGCAGGTCAGTCTATGCTCGCTCAGGCAAATCAGTCTACACAGGGTGTACTTTCATTACTTGGTTAATTATAAGTTTGTTAGTATCTTTGATGGGGTTGACCATAAGGTCAGCCTCATTTTTTTCTGAATTGGAAAATATTATAATAAATGGAGGTAAAATATGAGCGCACAAAAGGAATTAGTTAGTAAATCGGTTAAAGAAGTAGAAGAAGTGGTAGAACTTTTTTACCAGCAGAAATTACAGGAGGCTCTTGCTAAATTTGAACCTGTACTTGGTGAAATGATGACTGCGATAGATACAATTTTTACATACAGGGCAGAGCATGAAGGATTTGAACTTGATGATGCTAAGCTTACCAATACATTAAAAGAGGCAATGGCAGCACTCCAGGATGGTGATATGGTACTTCTTGCAGATATTTTACAATATGATTATATTGAATATATGCAGGAGATTTTGGATAACATGGAGTAAGGGCAGTATATTACCAGGGAAGGGGCTAAAAGAATGGGCTGTTTAGAAGAAAATATATCTGTAATAAAGAGAATCAGACCTAATTTACATGATAAACTTGAGGAAATATATGAGGCTGGTGAATACTCATACAGTAATATAGAAGAAACTGATGCAAGAGATGGCAATAAGGCACTTATAATAGAAAATGATAATAATAAATACAGACTTAACAGTATTTATAAGCCTTTAAGTGAAGCAGAGAAATGGGCAGAACAATATGAATTTCATAATCTTTGTACTTCGGTTATAATGTTTGGAATGGGAAATTGTATTTTTGTAAAAGAGATGTTAAAGAAACTTCAGCAGGATGCAGTAGTATACCTTTATGAGCCTGATATCTCTATTTTTTTATATGATTTAGATAATGTGGATATAACGGATGTTCTTAAAGATGAACGTGTTAATTTATTTGTTGATGAAATAAATAATAAAGAATTTAAGGAACTATTACAAGCAAATATAGACTGGAGCCTGCTTCCTACACAGATAATATGTAACCATCCTGTATATGATAAAATATATGATGAAAAATATCTTGATTTTATGAAGACTGTATATGACGCAAACAATCTTGCCAAAATTAACAGGGATACTGAAAAATATATGGCTGTTACTCTTGCAGATAATGCTATAAGGAATCTGGCATATATAAAAGAAAGCAACTATGTTACGGAGTTTATAGGAAAGATACCTAAGGAAACACCTGTTATAATTGTAGCAGCAGGTCCATCTCTTGATAAAAATATAGATGAATTAAAAAGAGCCGAAGGTAAGTCATTTATAATGGCAACTGATACAGCAGTTAAATATTTGCTGGCACATGATATTAATTTTGATGCAATTATTACACTTGATGCTTTGAAATCAATAACACACCTTCAGGATGAAAGATGCCATAATGTACCACTGTTCTGTGTACTTGAGGCAAGAAACAGTCTTATGGCTGTACACACTGGGCGTAAAATATGGTTCAGGGGTTCAGTTTATATGTATGATTTATATAGTAAATTTAAGCGTGTATTCCCACCATATAACAGTGGAGGTTCAGTTGCAACAGCGGCATTTTCCGTATGTGCTTCTTTAGGCCTTAAAAATATAGTATTTATAGGACAAGACCTTGCATATAGCGGAGGTGTAACACATGCAGGTGGTGTTGTAAGGAATATAGTAGGTGAGGAAAGTGGCAAACAGTATGTAGATGGTGTAGATGGGGAGAAAGTACTTACACGTTATGACTGGCTTATATATCTTGAGTGGTTTGAAAATTCTGTAAGGGATTTAAAGGGATTAAATGTAATAGATGCTACAGAAGGAGGTGCTCTTATACATGGTACTAAAGTAATGAAACTTTCTGAAGTAATTGATGAATACTGTAAAGAAGATTTTTCATTTAAAGCTCTGTTGGAAGAAATCCCATATACATTTACAGGAGAAGAATATGAACAGGTAAAACAAAAAATATTCCATCTGCGTAAGGAATTTACTAATATCAGGAAAAAAGCTGCCGAAGGTATAAAATCAGCAGAAGAAGTTATTAAAATTGTAAAAGCTGGAAAATATAATACTAAGAGTGAAGCAAAGAATTTAAAAAATATAAATAAAATTAATAACTTTCTGGCTAAACAGGATGCTTATAATATTTTAGATGTATATATAACAAATATGGTTGCAGATGATGTAACTTCAATTAATACTCTTACGGATGATGAAGATGAGAATATGAAGAAAACTATAGAAATTTCGGTTACTATATATAAAGCATTAATCCAGGCGGCAGATGCACTGGAACCTGTGCTTGAGGATACACTTGCCAAATTATGACAGATGGAGATGCTATGAAAAAATTATTAGAAGAGATAAGGGAAATAATACATTTTGTAACACAAGCAGTATATTATTATAGGAAGCAGAATTATGCTAAAGCCCATATGGCAGCAATGGCAGTTATTAATATTGGGGAGCAGTATTTTAATGATGCAGAAAATATTGGTTTTGATGAAAGTGCAAACCTGCTGCTTCCAATATGGAAAGAATTGCTTGAAGCTACAGAAAATGGTGATGAAATACAGCTTGCAGATATATACGAAAACCAGCTTATGCCAGCACTTTTTGAAATACAGTCATGTTTTATTGATGCACTGGACGATGTGCCAGTAAATTATTGGGATGAAAATTTAAAACTTCTGAAAGAAAAAGATATTGTACTTTATGAAAAACTTAATATAACAGAGGAAAGCAAGAAAAGGGAATATTTCTTAAATATAGCATGTACAGGGGATGCAGTCTTGTCTGTAAATACAAGCCAGTATGGAAATGTAATGCTTTCTTCTTTTATTAATCCATGGCAGGAAGCATTAATATATGCTGATGGCATGGCAGAAAAAACAGGAAACAGATGTATAATATTAGGTCTTGGAATGGGATATCATGCAAAATATATAGCATTATCATCATATTTTAAAGAAATAGTTATTCTTGAAAGTGACCTGGAACAGCTTAGGATATGTATGATGTATACAGATATGAGAAGCCTGCTTTCAGACCAACATATAAAAATAGTATTTTGTGATAAAGTTAGTGATTATACTAGCTGGCTTAAAGATGGCAGTGGAAATTTTATCAGTGTATGGTATCCTTCGGTTAAGACTATTGAAAATAATGCACTCCGTGAGCTTCTTGAAAATTATTGTGTCAATATAAGTTCTGCGGACAACCTGGAAAATATCTTATTATATAATTTTGAAAGAAACCAGGAACTTGGTGATGAGCCTGTAGAAAATATAAAAGATAGGTTTAAAGGTAAAGACATAGTAATTGCAGGTGCTGGACCTTCGCTTGATGAAAATTTTGATTACTTGCGTAAAATTTCGTCTAAAAGTGATGTAAATGTTGTATGTGTAGGCAAGGCAGCAAGAAGGCTTATATCACAAAATATAAATCCTGGTTATATAGTAATGATTGATGGCAAAGAAGGGACTAGATGGCAGACAAGTGGTATAGAAGATTGTGGTGTTCCACTAATTTATCTCTCTACAGTAGCATATAATGTGGCATCAGAATATAATGGCAAAAGATATATAGCATACCAGGAGGGTATAGAACCTTCAAAAGAATATGCAGAAAAGAATAACCTTACAATTTACCAAAGTGGAGGTTCTGTTGCCACTTTTGCAATAGACCTGGCGGTACGTATGGAGTGTTCACGTGTAATATGTGTTGGGCTTGATATGGGATATATTGGCGATAATACACATGCAGAGGGAATAGGCAGGAAGATATCAGGTAAGAAGAGCCTGCGTAAAGTAGAATCATCAAGTGGCGGTGAGATTTATACAAGCAAAACGCTTGATATATACAGAAGATGGATTGAAAGAAGAATTGAAAATGTAGAAAATATAGAGTTTATAAATGCATCTGGCGGGGCTAAAATACATGGTATGCAGGAAAAAAGCCTGAAAGAGATTAATTCAGATTATTGTCACCAGAAAATATATTGTTATGTTGAAGATGTGAAAGATGAGATGGATAAGTTTATATCGGAACATAATGATGACAGCCTTGTAGAAATATTTTTATCTATTATAGACAGCTGTGAAGGACAACTTATATACTGCCTTTGTGATATAGCAAATAATTATATAAAATCAGATAAAAAGCTTTGGTTTGTAACAGATGTAAAAGGACTTTATGATGTTGTAGAAAAGTTTTATTCTTTTCTGTTTGAAAAGATTATATATATAGAACAAGGTAATAAAAAAGAATTTAAAGGTGGGATAAAAACTGCCAGTCTTATAAACTATTTTATAAGCATACAAAAAGATGAACAACAGGCTTCCCTTATGAAGAAACTATGGGAATTAAGAAATAGCGGAACACTTGAAGAGATTATCAGGGAGCTGGCTGTAATAGGTGATAACAGGATTGCAAATATAGAGAAAGAAGATAAATTCTGGTGCTGCTTTTGCCAGCTTATATTATATGTACTTGAAGAGGAATGTTCTGGTAAAGATTATTTTTATTATAAACTGGCGTTATATTCAATTATTATTATGATTAGTAATAGTTCCAGGTTTACTAAATTGTATTTAGAAGAAGTTTTATCAAATGATAAAACCAGTTTGGAAAACCTGTATTTTGTATATCATCAGTTTAAGCGTTTTTTCTTTACAGGACAAGCCATACACGACAATGAGAGCAAGAACATGCTGGATGAGTTATACAACAGATGTTATAATGGATTTTTGGAAAATGCTGGAACAGAGCTGGTAAAAATACCATTAGAAGAAAGGAACCATAATCTGGTAATAATAATGACAGTACAGTTCCTTAATGATATACATGCACCAACCAAATCAGTTATTGAGAGAATAAAAGCACTAAGAGCACTTGGCAAAAATGTTGTCTTAGTAAATACAGCTGAGTTTTGTCTGATGAATGGATATCTTCCAATATATAAGATGGATGTGGCGAATTTTTATAAAGAATATAATGAAATTAGTGAATTTAAAATAGAAAATGAAAATATACCATTCCTGCAGCTGCCAGATGATTTGCCAATACCATACAGGCTGCAGGCACTTACACAAATTATTACTAAATTAAAACCTTATTATATAATATCTGTAGGCACAGGAAGTATACTTGCAGATTTATGTGGGAATATGGTGCCTTGTGCATCTATGTCCGTTGTATTTTCATCTCTTCCACAGACCAAAAATAAAATGAAAATACTTGGCAGGGAACTTAGTGCAGAAGAGAAAGAAATTTATAAAGAAGAAGATATAATAGAAAGCAGGTTTACATTTGAATTAAAACCACAGACCAGGAAATTTTCACGTAAAGAACAAGGTATACCAGAAGATAAATTTGTACTTGTAGTAGTTGGGACAAGGCTTGATTATGATATTACAGATGAATTTATGGAGATGCTGCAGCAAGTTTGTGAAAATGGATGTTATGTTATATTTTCTGGTATTATGGACAATTATAATATGTTAATGGAAAGGTATCCTGTAGTTGCTGGTAATTCATTATTTGCAGGTTATTGTGAAGATATTCTGGCACTTATGGAGATATGTGATTTATATGTTAATCCTGACAGGTATGGTGGCGGATTTTCAGTTATAGAAGCATTTTCTAAAGGAAAACCAGGGGTATATTTAAAGAAGGGTGATGTATATACTGCTGGCGGGGAAGATTTTGCTGTTGGTACTTTTGATGATATGGCAGAACAAATTATTAAATATAAAGAAGACCGTGAATATTATAATAGTATGTCTACCGTTGCAAAAGACAGGGCAAGGCTTATGACATCTTCAAAAGAGGCAATGGCAGATTTAAACAGGCAGATTTGCCAGAGGATAGAAGAAAAATACTGGTAAAGTATATGTATAGTATGGGTGGGAATTTCCAAAATGGAGGTAAATATTTTGAGTGAGGTAAGCGGGTTATCTTATAACCAGGTTATATATTGTTATGTTGAAGAACAAAATGCTTCGTTAGATGAATTTATATCTAAATATGATGAAAGCAGTATTATACATATTGTCACATCTGTTGTTGAAAGCTGTGAAGGCCAGCTTTTATATTGTCTTTGTGATATATTAACTAATTATATAGAATCAAGTAAAGAACAGGATAGTGGTTTCTGGTTTGTAACAGATGTAAAAGGATTGTATAATATTGTAGAAAAGTTGTTTTCTAGTTTATTTGAAGAGATTATATATGTTGGCAAGGGTAATAGTGCAGAATTTGACAATGGACTTGAAACAGACCAGTTAGCCAGCTATTTTATAAATATACAGAGAAGTAAACTTAATGCTTCTTTTATGAGGAAATTATGGAATTTAAAAAGTAATGGAAGTATAGAGAATTTTATGGAATTCCTATATGAGCTAGGTGATTTTGGAATAGAGAAAGAACAAATTTTAACAAAGTTATGGTGTTGTTTCTGTGAAATTCTGGTATATGAAACTGAATGTAATAATTCTGCATATGCAGATTTTAATTATAAACTTGCTGTGTATTCAATACTTATGGTACTTGGCAAGAAAGCAAGTTATATAAATGCATATTTGAATGAGGTGTTAGAGAATAGCAAGACTAAAGCTGGGAGCATGTATTTTGTATGGAACCAGTTTAAGCGTATGTCACTTAAAAAACTTGCTGTATTTGATAATAAATCAAGCCAGTTATGTGATGAATTATATAACAGGTCTTATAATGGTTTTGAAAGTGAGTTAAAAGAGTATTTTGTAAAAATACCTTTAGAAGAAAGGGATAAAAACCTGGTGCTAATATCAACAATACAGTTTTTAGATGAAACACATGCTCCAACGAGAACTGTTATAGAAAGAGCAAAAGCATTAAAACATCTAGGTAAAACAGTTATTATAATAAATACAGCTGAACAGTATACTATGAAAAACTATTTACCAATATATAGCGCAGGTTTTGGCAGGGTACTTGAAAAATATAACAATGTAAACGAACTGAAAATTGGAAATGACAGGTTTCCATTTATACAAATGCCAGAACAATCTTCTATACAATACAGGATGGAGATTATGATAAAGCTTTTGCAAAAATACAAGCCTTATTATATATTATCAATTGGTACAGGAAGCATGTTAGCAGATTTGTGTGGGAATATAGTCCCATGTGCCTCAATGGCGCTTGCATTTTCAACCTTTCCTAAAACTATGAACAAAATGAAGATATTGGGAAGGAATTTATATAAGGAAGAAAAAAGCCTTTATATAGAGGATGATATAATAGAAAGCAGGTTTACATTTGAATTAAAACCACAGAAAGGGATCTTTTCACGTGAATACAAAGGGCTGCCAGAGGACAGGTTTATACTTGTGGTGGTTGGTATCCGTCTTGAATTTGAAATGACAGATGGTTTTATGGATATGCTTGAAGAAGTATGTAACAAAGGCTGTTATGTAGTATTTGCAGGAATAATGGGCAATTATAACAGTTTAATGGAGAAATATACAGCAGTGTCTTCTAATTCATCATTTATAGGATACTGTGATGATATTCTTGCATTAATGGATATATGTGATTTATATGTAAACCCTGAAAGGCTTGGAGGCGGCTTTTCTATTATAGAGGCGTTTGTAAAAGGAAAGCCTGGTGTATATTTAAAATCAGGAGATGTCTATACAGCAGGAGGGGAAAGTTTTGCAGTGGACAGTTTTAAGGAAATGGCAGAACAGATTTTGAAATATAAGGAAGATAAAGACTATTATAACAGTATGTCAGGACTTGCCAGGGAAAGGGCAAAGCTTATGACATCATCAGAAGAAGCCATAGCTGATATAGACAGGCAGATTTGTGAGAGAGTTGAAAGTAAATACTGGTAAGGATAAGCCGGAATAAAGGTTAGAAAGAAATATGGGCAAAAGATACTTTTGCAGACTGCCAGCATGTGTTATAGTGATTATAACATGAAAAAGGATAATATATGGAAGATACAAAAATACAGTGGCATCCTGGCTTTGTTGCGGCAATGGATATGGAGTTCAAAGAAGACAGGGAAAAGCTTGAACTTGAAAGTGAACATAACCTGAACAAGAAACCCTTGGAAATAGACCTGCTTGTAATTAAAAAAGAGAAGGATTCAGAAATACATAATGAAATAGGCAGGATATTCAGGGGACATAATATAATGGAGTATAAATCACCAAAGGACCAGCTAGATATTGATACATTTTATAAAGTTTCAGGATATGCAAGCCTTTATAAATCATATGGGAAAACTGTTGATGGTATAAAAGCAGAAGATGTCACAATATCATTGTTAAGGGAAGCAAAACCAAGGGAGCTTTTTAATTATTTTAAGAAACATAATGTTGAAGTGGGAATGCCATATAATGGGATATACTATATACAAGGTTTATCCCCTTTCCCAGCCCAGGTAGTTGTCATAAAGGAACTTGGGCAGGAAGGGCATATGTGGATTAAAGCATTGACAGAGAAGATGAAAAAGGAAGAACTGGAAAAACTTATCAGGAAATCTGGGGAATTTAGTAACGAATATGACAGGAGGCTTGCGGAGTCAGTACTTGAAGTAACTTTAAATGCTAATATTGGCTTAATTGAAGAGTTAAGGGGTGATACTGAAATGGGCGAGATGATGTTGAAAATAATGCAGCCAGTAATACTTGAAATAGAAAAAAAGGCAGAAATAAGAGGCAAAAAAGCCGGAATAGAGGAAGGTAGAATAACTGGCATGGAAGAAGGAAAAATTCTTGGTGCAATAGAAGTTTTGCGTAATTTTAAAAGTAATGATGATGTAAAGAAAATAATAATGGAAAAGTACCACATTACAGAGGGTGATTTGGAAAAGTATTTATGATTATAAATACTGCTGGGCAATAATACAAAACCTTATTATATATTATCAATTGGCACAGGAAGCATGTTAGCAGATTTGTGAGAGAGCCGGAAGTAAATACTGGTAAATATAATATAGTTCTACTGTTGTTCTACCTCTGAAATATGTAACTCTCTTGCTATCCGGTTGCTTTTTAGAGGACATAGAGCGAAAATATGTTTAGAAAAACAACAGGAGGAATAACAGATGTTCAATATTGATAAACAAAAATTTGGTACATTTATAGCAATGCTCCGTAAAGAAAAAGGTATTACCCAGAAAGAGCTGGCAGAACAACTTTTTATATCTGACAAGGCTGTAAGCAAATGGGAAACTGCTACAAGTGTCCCTAAGATAGATTTGTTAATACCATTAGCAAATATATTGGGAGTTACAGTAACAGAGTTGTTGATGTGCCAGCGCATGGAACAAGATAACACACTGAGTACAACACAAGTTGAACAAGTAGTGAAAACTGCTATTTCATATTCAGAAAAACAGACATGCGCATATCATAAAAAGGGTAAATGGGGACTTATATATATTTTTTCTTTAATTATTGCCTGCTTTGAAGTATTGTTTTCCTATATGAATGGGTGCATAACTATTGGACTGGTAGTATCTATGATTCTGGGTACAAGTTTTGGAATATATTTTTGTTTCTTTATAAAGGAGAAATTACCAGCCTATTATGATGAAAACCATATTTGCGTATATACGGATGGATTATTTGAAATGAATTTACCTGGACTTTATTTCAATAATAGAAACTGGGGAAAGATATTAAAAGCAGGACGTATTTGGTCTGTAACAATAATGCTGGTATATCCGGTAACCAGTTATATAGGAAGTTTGTTTTTTACAGGAATCTGGCAGATGACAGCTGACCTGTTTATCGTTTTATTTCTTACTTTAGGAGGTTTATATATTCCAATTTATATTGTTGGTAAAAAATATAAATAAAGGTAATAGTAACTATTAAATAGCAAGAATATATAAGGTACACCGATTTCAAAAAACAAAAGCAGGAAACTATATTATAGTTTCCTGCTTTGCTGTATATAAATAACTGCCCTATTCAATTAATAGGTAAATTGGTGTAATCCTAAAAATAATCTTGGTAAAATTTATTATTTAAAACTATTGCCAGAAATAAACATATTAACTTTAATTTTTTACCATTTATATACTTTGGTTTTTCTTTCAATAGGGTCAAGTTTAGCAATCTGTGGGTCATCATAATATGAATCATTCATTACATGTGTTGTAGAAATTTCCTCAAATACTGCTCCTGTCCTTGATGTAAATGCATGTTTGGTACCACGCAGTACTGTCTGGATATCTCCAGGTTTTAATTCTACAACTGTTCCATCTATTTCTACCTGGAGGTCACCATAGAGAAGCTGGAATGTTTCTTCTTTGATTTCATGCATATGTACAGGGTGCTTCTGGCCTGGAAGCACAGCTATAAGTTTTTTACAGTATTCACGGTTTACAATGCTTATTATAATAGCACCGAACTGCCTGAAATGTTTCATTCCATAATGGTGTGACAATTCTGCTTCAAAGTTGTCTCCGAGATAGATTTTTGCTTCATACAACATACCTTTTACATCATGTATTACACTTCTTGCAAGATTAGCATTAGTAATAGGTCTTTTTTCATGCAGCTCTTCTTTGGCCTTGTATGCTTTGCTAGTTACTACACCTTCATAGAATTCACCACTTGTCATCTGGCGGTCATGGTTTGGCATTGCAAAGAATACATCTTCCCTTGTAAGTTCTTGCCCTTCTTCTACATCATGTTTAAGGTATACACCTCTCATAAGAGAATTTAATGAATCTATTTCTTCCTGGCTTATGTAACGTTCAGTTTCTTTTTTCATTTTGCACATTTCTTTTGCCTGGAGGACTGAGCTGACCCATTTGTCTGCTTGTCCAGGATTCATAGAATATGCATTTAGTTTAATAGTTTCTGTAGGAAGACCTACATGGCGTTCTAATATTTTAGCGCCTTTAGCAACTGCCATCATAGGGATAATATTATCATCAGGGTCTTCATGCCCTGAATATCCTATTACATTATCTGGATAACGGCGTTTTAATTTATCTATAAAATCAAGCTGCAATCTTTCGATTGGTGCAGGGTATTCTGCTATACAATGCATAAATGCAAATTCACATTTCTTATGTGTAAAATAGTTATATAGCTTGTCTATATCAGATATAGTTCTTCCTCCGACAGATATAATTATTGGTTTATGTGTATATGCAACTTTTTCAAGAAGTGGCCAGTCAAGGGAGCTGCAGCTGGCAACCTTAATTATGCTAAGTCCTTGGTCCATACACCAGTCTACACCATCTTCATCAAAAGGTGTACTTATAGGAATCATGCCTTCATTACGTATTTCTGCTACAAGTTCGCTGAACTGGTCATATGTAAGCCTTGTACTTTCAAATCTTGGAATATGGTTTACATCTTTACGTCCTCTATAGTCTGGATGGATAAAATTATCAAGATTACGGTACTGTAATTTTACTGCCGCTTTTATATTGTATTTTCTTGCAATCTTACTCATTTCATGGATTATATCTTTACCATGCTCAACATCTCCCTGATGGCTGTTTGCCATTTCAAATATAAATAAATCATCAAATATCCTGCTCATTACAAATCCTCCGTAATATCTTTTAAATGTCCCTATATTATATAGGATACTTTTTTATTAATATAAAATTATTATAATCCGGAAAAGGATATAAAAGGCTGGAGGTATTTTTATCTCCCAATAGTAATTATTGTGCCTTTTAATATTTTAACATATTTAATATAATTCTGCGATATATAAGTTATAGTTTGCCAGAAAATACCTGGAAGAATAAATTAAAGCTGGCTGTTATTTCCTTTTTCAATAAGGTATTGTTCAGCAGCCTTGAATTCTTCTTCAGTATCAATATCAAAGTTCTCATCCATATCATAGCCAGCAATTTTTTTACCAGACATAGAGTGTTCTTTTAAGATAATATCTGCCCTTACAACATCAATACATGCATTCTGGTAATAAATCTTTGGAAGCTGCTGGCGTGGCATATTATAACATTCTGGAATATCAGTCATAACAGGATGTAACATATTTGCTTCATCTTTAAACCACATTTTATACGCCACTTCTTTTGCTGGTGCTATACACCGCATAGAATCAACATCAGGGTGGTCTTTCATATACTGGACCATATTTTCAATATCACTTATCCTGCGTATAGGATAAGTAGGACGGAGCTGTACTACAAGTTCTGGAGAGTATCCTTCAGACTGTTTTAAGAATTCAAGCGCATGGACAAATACATCTATATCAAGGGCTGTGTCTGTTGCATATTTTTCTGGTCTTATAAATGGGGTTTCTGCGCCATATTTTCTTGCTATCTCTGCATATTCTTCACTGTCTGTACTTACAATTACTCTGTCTATACAAGCCGCCTGCTTTGCATGTCCAATAGAATATGCAATCATAGGTTTTCCATTTATTAATCTTATATTTTTGTTTTTTACACTCTTTGAACCGCTCCGTGCGGGTATAATTGCGAGTACATCACCCATATAATGCCCCTTTTCTTATAGAATTAATATAATGATATAACCTCTAAAGGATATCACAAAATCTGTTAAATATCAACAATTTTTAAATATCA
>ERZ778516.301-NODE-301-length-42561-cov-6.273208_pt1 | contig 42561 bp, 36 predicted proteins | sample MGYA00510342_ERZ778516 | MGnify/ENA primary metagenome ERZ778516 (study PRJEB29527, sample SAMN07138961) | mouse gut metagenome | material: feces | host: mouse | place: China:Nanjing | collected 2016-01-25 ...
CGACAACGTTGTTCAGGGTAAAAAGGCAGGAAGCATAGACAATCACCCACACATAGGATGTCCGAAAAGGCAATATCCTAAAGACCAAAAAGGAAAATCCTAAAGAGATGTAGGTAAATAGCATACAAAACAGATAATCGATGATATAATCGGCTACCGTCATCTCTGGCAATTGGCCGGCGGTTTCATCATCGAGTATAAACCACAGGATGAGGTAGAGCATAAAGGAAACGGTCGATAACAACAGACCGTTCTTCCAATTCATTATTTTCATATTCTCGTTGGTCATATCGGATACAAAGTTACTTCATATTCCGCAAAAATAGGGATTTACTTCTTTAGTTGATAGTATAAAACCGACTGAAACGGATAAAATCACCATTGAAGTGATGAAAATGAATGTTGAAACGGATGGAGTTGCACTTTATGTTTGCCGAAATACCATTTAGAAAATCTGTTTTTCAAAATAAACCGCCTATTTGGGCGGTTCAGATATAAATTTATCCGTTTCAGCCGAATTTTACTGTTACAGCCAAAGCAACACGGGTAATTTTGCATCCATATAGGGTAAATACCGCATGATAAAGTCTGAATCAACCAAATTTTTAAGTAGCATGAAACATTTAAGTTTTTTGAGAAGACATGCCAATATAGTATTCTGCTTACTTTTGTGTCTTGTCTATCAGAGAGCTGAATCTAAAGAATTGTTTTCAAACAATTCTTTAGATACTTGCTATGTGTTAGCTATTGCAAATGTCGATTTAACAACGGATTTGCAAAAAAAATATGAAGAGAGGAACATTGCAACGTCTGCGATTGTCGGATACAGCTTTAGTGATGATGAGGTGAAAATTTATTTGTTGGATGACAGGTATGATTTTGATCTGTATTCTATCCAGAAAGGAGATAGCATAACTTTACATTATCCTCATACGTCACAAGAGAAAGAGAAGAAAGCAATAGCTATACATAATCACAGTTTCCAAGAACGTATCAGAAAGAATGATAGCATCTATATTGATATTGATTTTTGGAATATTGAGAAGAAATTGAGTTTGCCCCCTTCTTTGGACGATGGCCTGTTCCTTAAATGGGAAATCGCAAAACGACGCTTTATAAAGCATATAGTAAAAGATAGCCAAGGCTTCCATAAATTAGATGTTGAGAACGAAGATGATTTACGTTTGTCCAAGCGTACATTCGGCCAGTTATATTGTATGTACATATTGGCACATAATGAGACCATGAGGCATGAAAAGTAACTTATTTGTTTTTTTATAAATGATTTTTGTATGAAGAAAATTCTATTGACATTGCTTCTCGCCCTGCCATTCTGCATGGTGGCGAAAGCACAAGATTTCAGAGTGGGAATAACGGGAGGTTACAATCTCAGTTCTCCAAGTGGTTACAAATCTCAGTCCGGTTTTCATGTCGGTGTAAAGGGAGAACTTGGTCTTCCTATAGTGACAAAAGGCCTTTACATGGACTTCGGATTGATGCTCTCTTCACATGGCTGGAAGAGTCCGGGATACTATTACGACGGTAACTATAACCCCTCTGCAGGCGAAAAACCGGACAAACCATCATCTGGCTATACTTCAGACAATAAGTGTACCCCTTACTACCTGAATATTCCCATCCATATCGGTTACAAGTTTCCCGTAGGACGGAACGTCAGTTTGTTCATCAACGCTGGACCATATTTTAACATCGGCCTGTTTGGTAAAGCAAAAGAAACCATCACTCCCGATAAGGGAACTGCCACGACAAAAGAGATGGTAGGCAATGTGTTCAGTGACAAGATGCTTAATCGCTTCGATTGGGGGCTGGGATTCCGTGCCGGAACGGAGATTGCCCGCCATATCCAGCTTTCCATTGGGTATGATTGGGGGATGAAGAATATAAACAAGAGTGGTGTGGACAACAAGAACAGGACATTTGTGGCATCTTGCGCTTATATGTTCTGAAATAGGTATTCGCAAATGACAAAAGCCATGAAAGTTTTCACGTATATCATGATGGTTGGGGCACTCTGTTGTTTGTTCTGCTGCTCTAAAGAAAAAGAAGATGCACCAACAGGTGCTACATTCAATAAAACATTTGTTACTGGTTATTTGACACCCGAATCTATTGTCATATCAAAAATGAATTCAGGAATTAAAATCACGTTTAAGGGGGATTTGATTACTTCTGGTAGGAGTTTTGATGCTTTATCAATATATTACAATGATTTATCTTATAATAGATATACTATTGATGGACCACGTACGGCAATTAATGATAGTATATACAAGATTGAAGTCTACACTGTCGAGAATTTTGATGCATCGCATCCTGCTGGAAGTGATATTTCAGATTTGATAGAATGTAGGTATATTTCTTATTATGATTACATACAAAGTGGTTATAAGAAAGAAGATAAAGATGTTGGACAATATATAGATATGACAGAATATTGGGGAATTGAAGGAGCAAAGATGCTGAAAGATGAACTTACGAAAATAAATAATAGAAATACGAAGCTTATTGCACCAACCCTTGTTTTAAAATTCAAAAAAGAGCCAGAGAATAAAGGAAAATTCCAATTCAATTTAGTCTTTCATTTGGAAGAAAAAGAAATAAAAGATTCCATTGAATATGAATTTTAATATAAAACTATTCAAGTTTAGCTTTAAGATTTAAAGTATCATTATGTGGAAACAGAAATTGAAAATTTGCGGTATTAATCTGGCGGCATATATTGTGGTTCTCATTATCATGGCTATGTTGTCCGTTTGCTCCCGATTGTACGGGCAAGAAAAACCAATGTTGTCCCCTGAACATACCAAACGGATTGCACCGGGCATTGACACCACCAAACTGCCGTCTTTTGAATATGGAAAGTCATTTCTGTCTCCACATTTTGGTATCATTCACAAGAAGCCTGAAATGCTTTTGAATTTTCGCCCTGATTACACGTTAGGAATCCCTGTTGACCGTTCATCCTTACATAAAGGCGAATATCGCGTTGGCGGAGTTATTCATCGGTTTGACAAGGTGAATGTTTGGGGTCGTGGCAGACAGGAGAACATCATAGGAGTTGGCGTATCGAACTATGCTGAAGTTAAAACGGCATATTCTCCAAACGAGAGATGGAAATTGGGCATAAGCCTCTATGCGCACAAACTGAGTATTCCTCGTTCGAGTAGCAATACATTCGGGATGGGAGCCGATGTTTCCTATAAATTCTATCCCAAAACATCGCTTCATCTCTTTGGTACATACTATCTGTTGGATATGAAACCGAAGAGGTGTTTAGACGGCTATCATTATGGCGGTTATCTGTCTTTTGATTTGGCAGAACGATGGTCAATGGATGTGGGCATGAGACGTTATGGAAACAACTTGTTCCACCAGCAATGGACTGTGCCGATTATACGTCCGTCGTATAAGCATAACGGCAGCGAAATAAACGCTGATTTTGGTGGGATGTTCCAGCAAATCCTGAAAGGTTTATTCTTTAATCATTGACAAGTATGAAACAGAAAAAAAGCAAAATAACGATTATTGCAGTATGGATTCTGCTATGCGGGTGCGTGGTATGTATGAGTTCGTGCAGCCATTTGCTATACAATCCGTCCAACAAGGCAGAACAAGTGACGGTGACTATTAAACAGCCCATAAAATAAAGTTCATATGATTATGTGATAATCTAAAACAAGATTGCAAAACCCGTAAGAAAGTTATTTCAAATAATGAATACGGCGTTTCGGATGCTGTTTTCGCCGTTTTAGATAAAATGTAATTGAAGAGCTTACACTGAAGTACTACTTTTGTTTTGCAATTGCATAAAAGAGCGTTCAACAAAACAACAAGGTTTAAAAAAAAGAACAATGAAAAAAGTAAAATTTATCAAATTCACTATGGCGTTTTTCGCCTGTGTTCTTGCAGTAACCATGGGTTCCTGCGATAAGAACGATGACCCCAAAGTTCCAGATCTCAAGTGCACCCCTTCTAAGGTAGAAGTGGCTCCCGGTAAAACAGCAACGGTGACTGTAAGCGGTGGCACGGCTCCATTTACAGTGACCTCAAGTGATAGCAAGATTGCAACAGCTAAAGCAGACAAGAACACTATTACAATTACCGGTGTCAAAAATGGTACAGCGACCATACTCATCTCCGACTCAAAGAAACTTACAGGAAAGGTTCCTGTGATGGTCAAAGATATGGCATCCGAACTTGATTTCGATAAAAAGTCTATATCCGTAACTGCCGGGAAGGAAGAGACTGTCACTGTAAAAGGTGGTTCCGCTCCTTTTACAGCAACCGCCAAGGACACGAAAATTGCCACAGTCACAATCAAAGATGGAAAGATTATTATCAAAGGTGTCAAGGCTGGCAGCACTTCAGTAACTGTTACTGATAAGGATAAGAAAGCTGGAACTATTTCAGTTACAGTAAAATAAAGTGTTAAAAATCCTATTGGGAAGGAAGAAGAAACGCATGTATTTTTTCTTTCCAATAGGATTGTTATGTATTATGGTTTGCTAACAAAAATGAATGGAGTAATGGGATATCGAAAAAGGAGTCGTATTGACAATTGTCTTTTTATTAGTTATTTGCATGACAAATTGCCGTTCATGCTGCTACGGATAAGGGTCAGTAATAATTTTGGAGATAAACACGAATTATATAAGACCCCGTTATTGTATCCTTACCTAAGTTTTGGATATACTATTAAATAACGTCAATAGTTCAAAATGGAAAATCCACTTCCTTTGAAACTCATAGAAGAGCAAGAGTTATTTGAAAAACTGTTGGAACTTCTGGTTTTATCAACGCATTCTCCCAAAGGCCGATTTTCAAAAGATAATAGTTACATTATATTTAAGAAAAAGATGGAAACAACAAAAGATGGGAACACTGTAAAATTGGTATTGCCTTTCCCTCATTTTTTGTGGATACTTGCCAACCAACCTGAGATCCTCAAAGGAAAAGCAAATAAAGTCAATAAAAACGGAGATAATAAGTAATATTGACATACTGTGAGGCGTTGTCTTTATTCAGATCATCATGTTGCCCCAAATTAATTATTAATGACTGCATTTACATGTGGGCTCGGTGTATTCACTTCATCCTTATGTTTTCTGAAAATTATTATGAAGTGGGATAATCTTGCGTTTTATCTGGGGATAAATTACTGGAATGCAAACATTAATGGCAGCAGTAAATGGGGAAAGAATATGGCTGACAATCGGATACGGTTCGTTATTTTGATAACATAAATATTTTGGCAAAAATGCATAGTAAGAAATCAAATATTGGCATGGCGGCAAAGGCATTCCTGCTAACAGCTATAGGATTACCTATGGGGGTAAGTGCACAGGGGATAATCGAGGAAAAGGCAGATACGATAGTTGTTTATCCGACACAGCACCTTGAGGAGGTTGTCATCGTGCATCAGGTCCCGATAGTCAAACTAAAAACCGACAAGGTGACTTATCAGGTGAGTAATGATGTGGAGTCAAAGACACGCAGTGTATTGGACATACTGCGCAAGGTTCCTATGGTAACCGTGGACGGACGAAACAATATCATGGTAAACGGCTCCGCACAGTTCAAGGTTTATGTGGATGGAAGATTGAGTACTGTCATCACTCGCAATCCAAAACAGACGTTACGCAGTATGCCTGCCAGTCACGTGAAGAACATTGAAGTTATCACCAATCCAGGTGCCCAGTATGATGCAGAGGGAACTGGAGGTGTCCTTTGCATCACCACCAAGAAAGGTGGAGCCAAACAAGCATTGGCATTAGAAGACGACGGGTATGACGGAGCCACAAGTGGCTCCGTACACCTTCTGACAGGTATTCTGAGCAACGGAGTTGACGCCAGTCTCTCCGGTCAACAAGGCAAATGGTCGTATGACGTAAATTTGAACGGAGAATATATGTATTCAACGGGTACCATTGTAGAATCGGAGGTGACCGGCAACGGGACACGTCAATGGATGCGACAAAAGTCCTCATCAAAGATGCCATTCTCAATGGGCGAAGTTGGTGTGGGATACGAGATTGATTCCGTCCAATCACTCCATGTTTCCATGTCCACGACTTGGTTTGCCACAAAAGAAAAGAGCCGTCCCTCCTATCTTTACTCAGGCGGTATGTGGGGACAGGAGATGACTTTCAGTGGTAGTCAGAAGATGAATATGAACGAGATTTCGGTAGATGGAGGCATCGATTACCAACGTCAGTGGGGTGACAGGGGCAGGCTGTTTGCGAGTTATCAGATAAGCCATGCTCCCAACCGGAATGATACCGAGAACAGATACGATGGTCTTGACACCTCCTTGCACCCCGAAATCACTTCCACTGTGAAGGACATCCGTACAGAAATTTGTGACCGCACCACACAACACCACCTATCCACCGACCTTACCATTCCGCTTACCCGGCATCAACAGCTCAACACCGGTGTGAAGTTCTCCTTCGACCGTGGAGAGAGTCAGGCTACCGAAATGCGCTTTTTGAATGGCGGTTTCGTGGAACAAAAGGCGGCTGCCATGCACTACCGACAATCTCAAAACATAGCCGCCCTGTATGCCGAATGGGAGGCTCAATGGGGATGGCTGGGCTTGAAGGAGGGCCTTCGCTATGAACATACCTGGCAGAAATCACGCTATCTGAAGGGAGAAGGGAGTAAATTCTCGCTTCACTATGGCGACCTCGTACCATCCGTATCTCTTACTGCCAAAGCTAAGGAGAACAGCACATTTGGCGTGAGCTACACCATGCGTATACGTCGGCCAAGAATCAATGAACTCGACCCATACGTCAATAAGTCCGACCCTACCCAGCTTTCGTATGGCAATCCCAACCTGAAAGCACAACATCTAAATAATCTGGCTATTGTACATACGTTGAGGGCAAATACGTTAGCAATGCGAATCAGCCTCAATCATTCATGGAGTAACGATGGTATTGTCCGGTATTCATCAATGAAGGACGGGCGTATAAATACCACCTTTGGCAATATAGCCAGAAATCGCAAGACATCGCTGAATGCTTATGCCTCATGGAATGCGACACGTTCAACCCGCTTGATGCTGAATGGAGAGGTGGGCTATAGTGACATGCGAAGCCGGGAGATTGATGCCCGTAACTATGGTTGGCATGGTAACCTGAATCTGGGGTGGCAACAGAATCTGCCTTGGCAGTTGAAATGGAGCAGTAATCTGGAATGGATGTCGCGTCGGTACTCTCTCCAAGGTTACGATTCGGGTATGATGATGATAAGCGCAACACTCGCACGTTCTTTCCTCAATGACAAACTGGATGTGGCTATCAGTGGCATGAGCGGTTTAGGTCATGGTGGTAAAATGTATTGGGAGTCGGTATCCCGCACCAAGGATTTCACGAATATATCACGATTCATTGAACCCATGCAGGACATCACCATAGGTATCACTTATACGTTTGATGGAAAAAGTAGGAAATATACAGAAAAAACCGTATCGGATTCATTTGAAATGGGGGACAGTCGTATCGTAAAACAGCAGACAAAACGAAGAGGAAAATGATGAATCGTATTTAGCATGAATGCAACTGTCCGGACTGTTCTGAGAGCAGCCAAGGTTGAAGTAATTGATGGTGATATATTTTATCTTATGAAACAAGATATTATCGTTCTCTGTGTAGTGAAAAATAATTAGGAAGAATCGCTAAACTGAATTAGCCAATGACTGTTGGTAAACAAGAAAGGGATGTCACGGACAACAAGATGCTGTCCGTCATTCCAGTAGCAGGAATATTTTTCAAGTTTCTCCTGTTCAATGCAATATGGTGTTATTACACCACCTTTACACCTTTTTCATGCTGGGAATCGTATGCCACTGCTTTTGTGGCAACCCTTCTGTTGTCTGTCCCTTATATATTGACAAGGCATATTGCGGCAGGCGTGCTTGTCATGTCTGTGCTGGATATATGGATGGTTGCCAACCTGATGTATTACCGTACCTATTTTTCAGCCATTCCTCTGTCAAGTTATATGTTGGCGGGAAATCTTGCAGACTTCCTGCCAAGCGTGACCGCTTCGTTACGATGGTGTGATTTATTGTTCCCAATTTCGACAGTCGTCACCGTATTCCTTACATTTCGGATAGGTTGCCGGCAGAAAATCACATTGCGATTTAGCAGACGGACATATTTCGTATTGCTGATTTTTTCATGTGCCCTGTTAAGTATCAATTTATCCGTCCGGGGAGGTTTCATTGCGATATACAGGGCATTGAGGTCATCCGCACATCAACACGCCAGTGGCCCGCCACTCTACACGCTGTTCGGCACACTTTATTTTGATTATGCGGAGGAGTTGCCCGAACTTACAGAAGAACAGGAGCGTGAGATTCATACCTGGCTCTCCGGGAGACCGCCGCTTGTTCCCGTACCGGACATTGAATGCAGGGACAACAGCATCCTTATTTTGGCTGAATCACTGGAAAGTTGGGTGTTGAATCTTACGGTCGAAAATCAGGAAATCACACCTTACCTTAACAAGCTCCTCAAAGAGCCATCCACGCTGTATGCGCCCCATGTGCTAACACAAGTCAACGGAGGGCGTTCCATTGACGCCCAGTTGCTTATGCTTGCCGGTCTGTTGCCATTGCAGACCGGCGCATACAGTTGCCGTTTCCCTTTCAATACATACCACACTTTGCCCAAAGCTATGAAGGAGCTGAAAGGCGCACGTAACTATCTTCTCACGGTGGACAAGACAAAGACATGGAACCAAGGAGCAGTGGCACGGAGTTTCGGGATAGACACAATTATCTCTTATCCCGATTTCCGAATGACGGAAACATTCGGAAATCGGAAGCGACTGGGTGACAGGGCTTTTTTTGCCCAATGTAGGGAAAAGATTGAAAAAGGAGAAGTTTGGCACTCCGGTGAAAACGTATTTATCCAGATGGTCACTTATTCCGGTCATTCACCGTTCAAGATGCCCGAATCGCTTAAAACCGTTCATTTCTCTAATCGGGTTCCCGAAATCATGGCAGACTATATGACCGTAGCGCATTATACAGACGAAGCTATCGGGAAATTCGTGGAATATCTGAAAACCCGTCCCGAATATGAACGTACAATGGTTGTGATAACCGGTGACCACGAGGGCTTGGCAGACCACCGGAAAGAACTGTGCCATACAAAGGCCGGGAAAGGAATAATTTCTGAAGACGAGTTCACTCCATTCATAGTATTGAACTCTCCTGTGCCGATGCACTATCTCAAAGTTATGGGACAGATTGACATATATCCTACACTTCTAAACTTGCTTGGTCTGGAAAAATTCCGATGGAGCGGTATTGGTCAAAGCATTCTTGACCCTCGGAAGCCGGGCATTGCTATTAGTCCGAAAAGAAAAATAGACGGTGACACCTTGCATATATCTGCGGATGAACTTTTACGGATGCAGCAATCTCAAGTAATCTCTGACCGGATAATACGATTCGATAAACTGAAAGATCTACGATAGCCGATACTTCGGAAGTCATTTTTGTTGTTTCAGGCGTGTTTTTCTCTGTTTCGATTGTATTCCGATTGTTACGACCTCGGATACGAAATATTTTTGCACCAGAAAACATGAATAACATGATTATCGAAACGATTAAACGGCTGTCAATAGATATGTTCATTGCAATCATGGCGATTGAAGCAATTGTCATTGCGGCAATCGCTTTGTCGCTTTTGATTGGTATGTTTTGCAAATAATCCCACAAGACATGGAGCAAAAGGAAATATATATCGAAACCGAACGAATTATCATTCGAAATTTCAAGCAGAAGGATGCCGAAGGATTGTTGGAGTATCTTTCTAATCCTCGTGTGAATTGCTTTGCCGGAGACCGCCTTTGTTCCGAAGAGGCGGCATGGGCATATATGCAGTATTCCCCGAAAGACATGCTGCGCTATGCGGTGAGTCTGAAAAAAGATGACTTTATTATCGGTGACGTGTTTGCTTTGCGTGAGAATGAGGACACTTATAATGTGGGGTGGCATTTCAACAAACGTTTTGAAGGCAAAGGATTCGCTTGTGAAGCGGCTACCGGATTGTTGGATTATCTTTTTCGGGAGGCGGGCGCACGGCGTATCTATGGATTTGTGGAAGATGACAATATCCGTTCCAAACGCTTATGCGAACGTCTTGGTATGCGCCGCGAAGGATGTTTCAAAGAGTTTGTGACATTCGTAAACAATCCTGACGGCTCCCCCAAATATGAAGATACCTGTGTTTATGCCATTCTCGAAAAAGAGTGGAATACCATCCGTCAGTGGTGACACACCAAACCTATTATGAATTAATACAAAACAAGAAGAAAATATGAACAAGCAATTCATTATCACGAATTTCGCCGCATTTGCCCTCATGCTATTCCTGCCGACCGGATGCAGGCAGGCGGACGGCAAGCAGGATGCGGTGCAGAGTTATCGGGTCATAAAGGTCGCGGCAAGTCCGGTGGAAATCTCCGAGTCCTATTCCGCTGCCATACGCGGACGGCAGGATGTGGACATCATGCCTCAAATATCAGGGCGCATCATCCGGCTGTGCGTGAAAGAGGGTGAACGGGTGAAAACCGGACAAGTATTGGCAGTAATCGACCAAGCTCCCTATCTGGCCGCATTGCGTACGGCATCGGCAAATGTCAGCGCGGCACAGGCAAAAGCGGAAACGGCACGAATCGAGCTGCAGGGCAAGCAGGCGTTGTTTGACGAGAAGGTCATATCCGACTACGATCTTTCTCTCGCCCGGAACCAACTGGCAGTGTCGCTTGCCGAACTCGAACAGGCAAAGGCACAAGAAGCGGATGCACGCAACAATCTCTCCTATACGGAAATCAAAAGTCCGAGCAACGGAGTGGTAGGTACATTGCCCTATCGTATCGGTGCGCTTGTCGGCCCCAATATGGCGCAGCCTTTCACGGTCGTGTCCGACAATGCGGAGATGTATGCCTATTTCTCCATTTCGGAGAATATGCTACGGCGATATTCGGCTCGCTATGACTCGATTGACAGCATGATAGCCGGAACGCCGGAAGTGCGCCTGCAACTCAACGACGGCAGCCTGTACAAGGCGAAAGGACATATCGAAACCGTAAGCGGTGTGGTGGACCCTGTTACCGGAACGGTACAAATCAAAGCCCTGTTCCCCAATCCCGACCGCGAACTGTTGAGTGGCAGCATCGGCAATGTCATCCTTCAAAATCCGAAAACGGAGGCCGTAACCATCCCCATGACCGCCACCGTGGAACTGCAAGACAAGACTATCGCTTACCGTCTGAAAAACGGACAGGCGGAAGCTGCCTATCTCACGGTGGACCGCCTGAACGACGGCAACCGGTTTATCGTAAGAGAAGGGCTCTCGGTCGGTGACACCATTGTCGCCGAAGGCGTGGGGCTGGTGAGAGAAGGCATGAGCATAACCCCTAAAAACGAACCGAAATGAACCTGCGATTTTTTATAGACCGCCCGGTGTTTTCGGGCGTTATCTCGGTGGTGATCGTACTGTTGGGCATGATTTCCATGCTTTCCTTGCCGGTGGAACAATACCCCGACATCGCACCTCCGACCATCAACGTATTCGCAACCTATCCTGGAGCAAACGCTGAAACTGTGCAGAAGGCAGTGATAACCCCTCTGGAAGAAGCCATCAACGGCGTGGAAGACATGACCTATATGACTTCCACGGCATCGAATACGGGCGATGCTTCCATCAACATCTATTTCAAGCAGGGAACCAACGCGGACATGGCGGCGGTAAACGTGCAGAACCGCGTGAACGGCGCGCTGAGCCAGCTTCCGGCGGAAGCCACCAAGACCGGTGTCACCACTGAAAAGCAGCAGAATGCCGAACTGATGACTTTCGCGCTCTATTCGCCCGATGACCGCTTCGACCAGACCTTCCTGAACAATTACGTGAAAATCAATGTCGAGCCGAGGCTGAAACGTATCAGCGGCGTGGGAAAGGCACAGTTGTTCGGTTCCAACTACAGCATGCGACTTTGGCTGCGTCCCGACAAGATGGCGCAATACGGGCTTATCCCCGATGACATCTCTGCCGTACTTGCACGACAGAACATCGAGGCCGCCACCGGCTCCTTCGGTGCCAATCATCCTACCGCCAATGAATACACGATGAAATACCGCGGACGCTTGTCCGGCGCGGAAGAGTTCGGTGAGTTGGTCGTTAAGTCACTACCGGGCGGCAATGTGCTTCGGTTGAAAGAGGTTGCGGATGTGGAACTGGGCGATGAATCCTACAACTACTCCTCCGAGGTGAACGGACATCCGGCAGCCATGATGCTCATCAACCAGAAAGCCGGGTCCAATGCTTCAAGTACCATCAAGGAGATTCACGAAGTGCTTGACGACCTTAGCCGGGACTTGCCCGAAGGGACGGAATTCGTGGTGCTTACCGACACCAACAAGTTTCTGTATGCCTCCATCCACTCAGTCCTTCGCACCTTATTGGAAGCGATACTTCTGGTCATCGTGGTGGTGTATGTGTTCTTGCAGGACATCAAGTCAACGCTTATCCCTACCATATCCATCTTCGTTTCCATCATCGGCACATTCGCCGTGATGTCCATGATTGGATTCTCCATCAACCTGCTCACCCTTTTCGCGCTTGTGCTTGCCATCGGAACCGTGGTCGATGATGCCATCGTGGTGGTGGAAGCGGTGCAGGCGAAGTTCGATGAGGGCTATCAATCAGCAGTTCTCGCGGCTGATGATGCCATGAAAGGCGTTTCGTCGGCTATCCTGACCTCTACCATAATCTTTATGGCAGTGTTTTTCCCCGTAGCCATGATGGGCGGGACTTCGGGAGCGTTCTACACGCAGTTCGGTATCACGATGGCTGTTGCCGTGGGAATCTCGGCAGTCAATGCCTTCACACTCTCACCGGCACTTTGCGCGCTGCTGCTGAAACCCTATATCGATGAGCAGGGCAACACTAAGAACAATTTTGCAGCCCGTTTCCGTAAAGCGTTCAATGCCGTCTTCGACAGTCTGAGCCGACGCTATGTACGTGGAGTGATGTTCATTATCCATCGCCGATGGCTGTTGTGGAGCATCATAGGCATTTCTTTCGGGTTGCTGGTGCTGCTGGTCAATGTCACAAAGACGGGACTTATTCCCGAAGAGGACACCGGGACGGTCATGGTGAGCATGAACACGAAGCCCGGCACATCCATGGCTCAGACAAGTAAGGTGATGGAGCGTATCAACAGCCGTCTCGACAGCATCGGCGAGATTGAATACAGCGGTGCGGTAGCCGGTTTCTCTTTCAGCGGTTCCGGTCCCTCGCAGGCGATGTATTTCGTGACACTCAAAGACTGGGAGGATCGTAAGGGAGAGGGGCAGTCGGTGAATGATGTCATCGGAAAGATTTATGCCGCCACTTCAGATATTCCCGATGCCACGGTGTTCGCCATGTCGCCTCCGATGATTGCCGGGTACGGCATGGGAAACGGTTTCGAGCTTTATTTGCAGGACAAGGCGGGCGGAAACATCGCCGCTTTCAAGGAAGAGGCGGACAAGTTTGTCGAAGCCTTGTCGCAACGACCCGAAATCGGCGAAGTCTATTCCTCCTTTGCCACGGACTATCCGCAATACTGGGTGGATATCGATGCCGCCAAATGTGAGCAGTCGGGTGTGTCGCCCGCAGATGTGCTTTCCACATTGTCGGGCTATTATACCGGACAATATGTTTCCGACTTTAACCGGTTCTCCAAGCTCTACCATGTGACCATGCAGGCTCCGGCGGAATATCGTGTGAATGCGGAATCCCTGCACCACATGTATGTGCGCGCCTCCGATGGCGGCATGTCGCCTTTGAGCCGGTTCGTGCGCCTGACCAAGACCAACGGCCCGTCAGACCTCACCCGTTTCAACCTGTTCAACGCCATCTCGATTAGCGGGTCGCCGGCGCAGGGTTACAGTTCAGGGCAGGTGCTCGAAGCCATCGGCGAGACGGCACGTGAAGTGCTTCCGTCAAATTACACATACGAGTTTGGCGGCATTTCGCGTGAGGAAAGCAAGACGACCAACAATGCCACGCTTATATTCCTGCTCTGCATGGTTCTGGTCTATCTGATTCTGTGCGCCTTGTATGAGAGCGTGTTCATACCCTTCGCGGTTCTGTTGTCGGTGCCTTGCGGACTAATGGGCAGTTTCCTGTTTGCGTGGCTCTTCGGTCTGGAGAACAACATCTACATGCAGACCGGATTAATCATGATTATCGGCCTGCTTGCCAAGACCGCCATCCTGCTTACCGAATACGCCGGCAAGCGGCGGTCGGAAGGCATGACGCTGGCACAGGCAGCATACAGTGCGGCAAAAGTCCGCCTGCGCCCTATATTGATGACTGTGCTGTCCATGGTGTTCGGTCTTGTCCCGCTGATGATGGCGCACGGAGTGGGTGCCAACGGCAGCCGTTCGCTTGCCACAGGTGTAATCGGTGGAATGATTGTCGGTACTTTGGCTCTGTTGTTCCTTGTGCCGTCATTGTTTATTGTATTCCAATATATTCAAGAACGTGTTAAGCATAATTAAATGAAGAAGACAGTAATATATATCATATTGTCAGGATGGATGTTTGCCGGTTGTGGCACATACAGCCGGTATCATCGTCCTGACCTCTCAACGGAGAATCTGTATCGGGACGTACCGGCGGACATTGATACAACGACCATCGCGTCCCTGTCGTGGCGGGAAATGTTTACCGACCCGAAACTCCAGTCCTTGATTGAAACCGGACTTGAACGGAACACAGACCTCAATGTGGCACGGTTACGCGTGGAAGCGACAGAAGCCGTCCTGATGACTGCCAGACTATCATATCTTCCATCACTGGGACTGACTGCCGAAGGTAATGCCAATAAACATGACGGAGCAACGGCAAAGACATATAATGTGGGAGCGTCGGCAAGCTGGGAACTGGACATCTTCGGCAAACTTACGGCGGCAAAGCGTGGTGCAGCCGCCGCGTTACAAGGAAGCCGTGCCTACCGGCAGGCCGTACAGACACAGCTTGTCGCCACTATTGCAGACAGTTACTACACCCTTGCCATGCTTGACGCACAAATGGCAATAAGTAACCGGACTTTGGAGAACTGGCGGACTACCGTACGTACTCTTGAAGCGTTGAAAAAAGTGGGGAAATCAAACGAAGCCGGCGTATTGCAGGCAAAGGCGAACGTGATGCGACTCGAAGCATCCCTGTTATCCATACGCAAGAGTATTTCCGAAACAGAAAATGCCCTGTCTGCGATACTTGCCATGCCGTCACACTCGATTGGACGAAGTAATCTGGCCGAGGCTGCTTTCCCCGATACTGTCTCGATTGGAGTCCCTTTGCAACTGCTTTCCAACCGTCCCGACGTGCGTCAGGCTGAAATGGAACTGGCGCAGGCGTTCTACGCCACCAATGCGGCTCGTGCCGCCTTCTATCCCAATATTACCCTCTCGGGGACTCTTGGATGGACTAATAACGGCGGTGGCGTAATCGTAAATCCCGGACAATGGTTGCTCAATGCCATCGGTTCCCTGACACAGCCCTTATTCAACCGGGGCACAAACATCGCCAACTTGAAGATAGCCAAAAGCCGTCAGGAAGAAGCCAAACTGTTGTTCCGGCAATCATTGCTGAACGCTGGAAAAGAAGTGAACGATGCTCTGACTGCATGGCAGACGGCAAAATCGCAAATTGAAATCAATGCTCGACAGGTTGAAACATTATGCGATGCTGTGCGAAAGACAGAATCGCTTATGCGTCATTCCAATGCCACCTATCTGGAAGTGTTGACCGCCCAACAGTCTCTTCTCGAAGCGGAAGTGCAACAGCTACAAACTCGTTTTGAACGCATACAAAGTGTAATCAAACTTTATCATGTGTTGGGAGGAGGAATGTAACTGCAATAAATAGAAAAATTTGAAATTATTATTAGTGTTATTCATCTCGGATATTTTTCGTGATTCTGCCGCATGTAGATATTGTACGAAAGCAATATTTGGATTGTAAAATATCAAGCCAATGAAAATACTTTTGCAGCATAAAATATTTATAGGATACTTTCTTTTAATGGCGATCATTGGCAGCATGGTCGCTATTGTTCTGCACGAGCGTAGTCGTGTACAGAAAATAGAGAATGAATCAATCGCTATTTTTCAAACCCAGCACAATATCAATACCACACACCGCTATGTGACCACGTTAGTAACTTATGGTGAATCCGTCATGGTATGGAATGATGAGGATTCTGGGGCTTACCGGGAACGACGTGTACGGACTGATTCCATGCTGCAAACATTACGTACACAATGTAAGGATTTCATACAACCCGAACAGATAGATTCTCTTCGTACATTGTTAGCAGCTAAAGAAGACCATCTGTTTCAAATAATGGAAGCGACCCGAGAACAAAAGAAAACGGATAGCCTTCTATTTCATCAAAAACCGACTGTAACGACACAGACAACCACCCGGACCGTTACCCGAAAGAAGAAAGGTATCGCCGGATTCTTCGGTGGCAAGGAAACCGTACAGATGCCGGTTGTTACAACCAGGCAAACCGCACCGGATAAGGAACTGATCTCGTTGTTGAATAAACGGAAACGGGACATAGAAACTTATACGGACAGCCTGCGGTTGTGCAATAGGGAACTCAACCGGAAATTGCGTTTACTTATTACAAGTCTGGATGAGCAGACATGGAACGCCTTCAGGAGCAAGGAAGAGCGTCTGAAAGCTTCCTACGAACATTCGACTTTGGTCATTACCGGCTTGATTATATTCTCAATCATCCTGTTGTTCATTTCGTATCTTGTCATACAACGGGATATTAAGGTCAAGGCAAAAAACAGGAAGCATCTGGAAGAAACGATAGAGCAGAACATCGCGCTGTTAGAAATGCGGAAGAATATCATCCTGACAATCTCTCATGACATCCGCGCCCCTCTGAACGTAATCAGCGGCAGTGCGGAACTTGCCGTGGATACCCGTGAAAAGAAACGCAGGAACACGCACCTGAACAACATCAGGATCGTGTGCCGGCACGTTGTACACCTGCTTAACAACCTGCTGGACGTGTACCGCCTGAACGAGGCCAAGGAAACCCGCAACGATGTGCCGTTCAACCTGAATGCCCTGTTGGAACGCATTGCCTTCGGCTTCTCCCACGTAATCAATAACAAAGGCATCCTATTCAATCACGATTTTACCGGTACCGATGTCAAGCTTTGCGGTGACGTGGACCGTATCGAACAGATTCTGGACAACCTGCTTAGCAATGCCGTCAAATTTACAGAAACCGGCACAATCAGCTTGAATGCTCGTTATAACAAAGGGGAGTTGGTGTTGGAAATCAAGGATACCGGCATAGGCATGAGTGAAGATGCGCTTTTACGTATCTTCCGCCCGTTTGAACGATTGGGTTCCGTCAGAAACGCGGAGGGTTTCGGATTGGGCCTGCCGATAACAAAAGGTCTTGTCAACCTGCTTGGCGGGACAATAGACGTGACGAGCGGCATTGACCAGGGTAGCACGTTCCGTGTTACACTTCCATTGAAAACCACGGATGAAACGGTAGAGAGCGAGAACTTGATAATTCCACATCCGGCACATTTGCCTCGGAATGTACTTGTCATTGATGACGACACGATGCTGTTGAATGTGATAAAGGAAATGCTGGAGCGTAACGGGATGAATTGTACTACCTGCGTAACCTCCAAGGACGTGGTCAAGGCGATGCGGGGCAAGGATTATGACCTGCTGCTTTCCGACATTCAAATGCCGGGTACCAACGGTATTGATTTATTAACCCTATTGCGCAACTCGAACATCGGAAACTCCCGTACCATCCCTATTGTAGCCATGACCGCACGCGGAGACAGGGACAAGGAAGCTTTTCTCCATGCCGGATTTACGGACTACATCTATAAACCGTTTTCATCCTCGGAACTGCTCGGCCTGCTTTCGAGGATGAAGACAGACAGGCGGGAGAAAAAACCGGAGGTTGATTTCAGTTTGGTCCTTTCAGAGGTCAATGACAAGCACAAGGCACTGCTTTCTCTTATATCCCAATCAGAGAAAGACCGAGAAGAACTTGATGCCGCCATGAAAAACGGCGACAGGCATAAGTTGCGTGAAATCACCCACCGTATGCAACCGATGTGGGAGTTCCTACGGATGGAAGAGCCCCTGCTGGCTTACCGTGCTTTGTTGAAAGACAGTAAAACAAGCGATAAAGAGTTAAAAGAATATACCCGGCAGATAATAGACAGCACCGCCATGCTCATCAAGGCGGCGGAAGCCGAGATAAAAAGACTGACAAATGAAACGGAAGATACTGATAGTTGAAGACAACGTGGGGCTGTCGCAAATACAGAAAGACTGGCTTTCCCGGGCCGGTTATGACGCTGTGACAGCCATGAGCGAGCCGATAGCCCGCTCGTTGATACGCAAAACGCAGTTCGACCTTATATTGTCGGACGTGCGTTTGCCGGAAGGCGACGGCATTTCCCTGTTGGAATGGTTGCGCAAGGAGAAGAAAGACATCCCGTTCATCATAACGACCGAATTCGTTTCCGTCCCGGACGTTGTGCGTACCATCAAACTGGGAGCCAGGGACTACCTGCCCAAACCGGTACACCGGGAACATCTGTTGGAACTGGCGGAAGATGTGTTCCACCCGGTAGCCACCGTGAGAAAGCAGGAACGGCAGTTGTTCCGCCGTATAAGTCCCATGATCCTGAAAGTGGAGAAATTCGCCAGACTGGTCGCCCCGTCCGATATGTCCGTGATGATACTCGGGGCCAACGGGACCGGCAAGGAGTCGGTGGCGCAGACCATCCATGACAACAGCGAACGGTATGGCAAGCCTTTTGTCGCCGTAAACTGCGGCGCATTGCCACGCGAGCTGGCAGTCTCGCTGTTCTTCGGGCATGAGAAAGGCGCGTTCACCGGGGCGGACACGGCAAAGACCGGATATTTTGACCTGGCGAAAGGCGGTACGCTGTTCCTTGACGAGATAGGCACGATGCCGCATGAAATCCAATCCATGCTGTTACGAGTATTGCAGGAGAATGTATATACCCCGATAGGAAGCGGCAGGGAACGGATTTCGGATGTCAGGGTCATTTCCGCGACAAACGAGAATATGGAACAGGCCATCAAGGAGGGACGGTTCAGGGAAGACCTTTACCATCGTCTGAACGAGTTTGAGATCCGGCAGCCCTCCCTGGAGGAATGCCCGGAAGATATCATTCCGTTGGCGGAGTTTTTCCGTGAACGTTTCTCGAAAGAACTGAAAAGGACTACGCAAGGATTTACCGAAGAGACCAAACAGAGGATGCTTGCCTACCGGTGGCCGGGCAACGTGCGTGAACTCCGAAACCGTGTCAAGCGTGCCGTACTGGTCTCTGAGTCTCCGATGCTTGACGTGGACGGATTGGAAACAATTGTTTGTGTATGTAGAAATGAGGAAACAGACACACTTGCAATCCTGCCTCTGAAAGGTGAAGCATTTGAGAAAGAAAGCATTATCAGGGCTCTCAAAGCCTGCAACGGTCACCGGGAACAAGCGGCTGGAATGCTGAACATCAACCCGGCAACACTGTACAGGAAGATGAAGAAATACGGGCTGAAATGAATTTAACGACTAAAAATAGTGCAAATGTCACTGAATATGTGTACTTTTGCACTTAAATAGCAAAAAATGCGGCGTACTGTCTAACGGGCAGTCGCTGTTTATATATAGACATAAGACCGCAAGCGTCCTAATGGGAATCTGGAAAATTAACATTGGAAGGAACTATTGCGTGATTGCTTATGCTATGCCTTGGCATAGCGTGCATTCACCTATTCCTTTCAAGGGCATTCCAGAGCCTCCATTAGAGATAGCGTGTATTGCACGCTTCTTTTTTACGTCTTCCGGTTGAAAAAACAATGGAAGCTATGGCAAGGATTCAAGTTGTGACGGCAATAACATTGGACGGTTTCCTTCCGGAACCGGCCGGAGCACTTGTGTCCTGGGTAAGAAACGACAGGCGGGGTTTCCCCTTTTGGCGTGAACGCTGCTCGGCCCTTATATTGCCCCATTCCATCCTTGATTTGCTTTGCGAGAAAGACAACAGGGACGATTCATTCACTTACCTTGCTGAAATCATAGAACAGGAATCGGTGGAGCTGCTTCGCGGGCTTTTCCTCTATGATCTTGTTGATGAACTTGTGGTTTACCAGCTGCCGTTTTCTGCCGGACAAGGGATTTCCGTGTTGAATACATTCCGACCACAACATTGGGAACTGCATAAAACCACTTCTTTTTCCAACGGCATCTGCCGTCTGATCTACCGCAAATCTTGCAAGATGTAACTTGCATTTTGCGAAAAAACTTGCATTTTGCAAGAACATTTTCATCTCCACTTTTATACTAAAAAATTTTATTCCGCTGTATTTCAATGGAATGCCAATGTCATTCAGTGAAATACATGGTCATTGGTACGCCATTAGCCCTATATGTAGTATAACCTGTTGCGCGACAAGGTGTAAGCAAAACTATTATTTACACTAAAGACAGAATGCATTATGCTACAGATAAACAGCGAAAGTGTCCAAATAATGCTCATGCAAATCATGGAACGGTTTGATAGGATCGACCGTACCCTGGAGCGGATGAACAAGTTGAAAGAGTGTCTGGAAGGCGACACACTTCTGGATAACTATGACCTTTGCCAATTGCTCGGCATCACCAAACGCACGCTGGCACGTTACCGCCAGAAGAAGTATGTCACCTATTACATGATTGACGGACGGACTTACTACAAGGCCTCCGAAGTGGAAGCGTTCCTCAACCAAAAAGGGAAGGTGTTGCCCCCGAAACTGAAAAACCGGATGGATGTTCAACTCAAAAAATGACTGGTATGGAAATAGTATGTATCGACAAACAGACGTTCGATGAACTTCGGGTACGTTTCGGCAAACTGGAGGAAAAGGTAATGGGTATGTGCCGTCCGGTGGAAGACCTCGGCTTAAAAAAGTGGCTTGACAACCAGGAGGTGTGCGAGATATTGCGCATATCCAAAAAGACGCTTCAGGTGTACCGTGACAAGGGTATCCTGCCTTACTCACGCATCAAGCACAAGATTTTCTTCAAAACCGAAGACGTACACAAACTATTGGAATCGAATTACTACCACTTAAAACGAGAACTATGAGCTATCATTTTTTAGAACGGAAAGACCCGCGTGTCGATGTCCTGTTTCAGGGACTTGACAATATGGAGCGGTTAATCGCAGCGATGGAGGACACCCCTAAATCCGTATTCCACGGCGAACGTTTCCTGACGGACGAGGAACTATCCAAAATTCTGAGGGTCAGCAGACGGACATTGCAGGATTACCGCACACTTGGTGTTGTCCCTTACTATCTGGTACAGGGCAAGGCTCTCTACAAGGAATCGGACATCCTTAAAATATTGGAAGATTCCTACAAGCGGTGCAAGGAAGATATGCGGTGGGTGTGACATGACAAAACGGAGAAACGGCCCGTTCATAGGGACATGCGTTTCTCCGTTCTTGATTTTCAGATAGCGCGGGGTGTCCTTTTTCTGCCTTTCCGAGCGATGAAATCCTCCTCGCAAAGTTCAGTCGTGCCGCTGAAACCGCTTGCTTTCAAAGCCTTCATGTCCTCGTCCACTTTCTTGTCCGTCACCTGCGCGTAAAGTTGCGTTGTAGAAATCGACATGTGTCCCATCATGCGGCTAACCGTCTCTATCGGGACTCCGAGTGAGAGTGTGACATGGGTTCCGAAATTATGCCGGGCCTGGTGGAAGGTCAAATCGAAACCGTACACCTTTCCCAGTTCCCGCGTCAGCAGGATAAAATAGCCGCGGCGGTAAACATTGAACACATTATCCCCTTGTCGCTGGTTCCGGTATTTTTCAATGATTCGTAAGGGAATATCCAACAGGCGGACGGATGAAAGCGTGTCTGTCTTTTGACGGCGTATGTGAATCCACCATGCGCCGTCTTCGGACTGTGTGATGTCACTTGTCTTCAACCTTTTCAAGTCCGCGTAAGCCAGTCCGGTAAAGGTCGAAAACAGGAACATGTCCCTCACGAATTGCAGTTGAGGTTTCTCCACGGGAGTCTCCATAAGTTTCTTGAGGTCTTCCAGCTTCATGTGGCGGCTCTTCCGTCGTGGCAACGCAGGGTGGAGACGGCAGTACGGGTCACGGCGGAGCGTTCCCTGGCTGACTGCCAGTTTGGTCATCTTTTTCAGGCGGTACAGATGCTCATGCACGGTCTTGGGCATCATATGGCAGTTCTTGCAAAGGAACAGTTCAAAATCATCATAGAAATTCTTGTCGAGGCTACGCAGCGTGACATCTTCCACGCCTTTCTTATCCTTGATGAAAGCGGAAAGGTGCTTGTACGATCTCAAGTAAGAATCAAGCGTTTCCTTGATGCGGTCCAATCCGACCCGCTTGCTGAAATCCTCGTTATGTTCCCTGAACAGGGCCAGCAAGGTAAGCGGTTTCTGGCCGACACCCATGACAGCGTTCTTTACCAGTTCTGCTGTAATGAAGCCGAGATTATGTTTGATTGTGTTGTAATGTCCGGTAATCTCTTCCGTCAATTCATCTATGGCACGGTTCACCGTCACGGCATTCGCACTGCGTCCGTTGGCACGGCCTTTTTCCGGATTCCAGATGTCGGGATTGACGGATACCTTCGTGCCAATCTGTTCCCATTCGGCATCAATGCTCACCTTGCACAATAACTGGCACGTTCCGTCCTTGCGCATTTTGGTACGGTTGATATAAAACAATATCGCGAACGTGCTGCGATGCTTGATGGTATTGTCTGTATGTTCTGATTTCTTTTTCATGTCGTTGGCTTTTTATCGTTTGTCAAATAACCACGGAGAAATGTTCCGCTATCCTCTCATTCAGCACACGGGTGTCGGCATTTATCTTGTCATCAGTCACTTTGGCGTAGATTTGGGTCGTCTCAATCCGGGCGTGTCCCAACATCTTGCTGACCGTTTCAAGTGGAACCCCATGTCCGAGCGTGATTTCGGTCGCATAGGTATGGCGACCGGCATGAAAAACCAGCGGACAGTCTATGTCACAGAGTTTTGCGATACGTTTTAAGTTAAGGTTCATCGTGCTGTTGGAATACATGGGTAGCAGTTTCCCGTCCGGCGCTGTGTCCCTGTATTTCTCCATGATATGTAACGGCAGGTCTAGCAGGGGGATTTCAAACTCGACTCCGGTTTTCCGGCGCGAGCTTCTGATCCACCATGTGCCGTCATCGGCAAGTGACAGATGCTCTTTCGACAGAAGCCGCATATCACTGTACGGGATGCCGGTGTAGCATGAGAAGAGGAACAAATCCCGTGTGAGATAAAGGTTCGGTCTGTGAAGAGGCATGGTCATAAGCCGTTGCAGTTCCTCGGATGTGAGATACCTCCGTTTCTGTTTCGGGCGTACGGGTTCATAGCCGGTAAACGGGTAGGTGGTGATGATGCCGTCCGCTACGGCTTCACCAACGATGATTTTCAACTGCACGGTCAGGTTGATAATCGTTCCCGGAGAGAGGCGACAATCCGTCCGAAGGTGCGAATCGTAATCCAGTATGAAGGAGAGGGTCAATGCCGAAAACGGGATATCCGACAAGTTGTACTTTTCCCGCATGAACCTTTCCACATGGTTGTAGGCGTTCCGATAGCTTCTCAAACTGCCTTCGGTCCGGTTTACACCCACGCGCTTCGCGAAGTTCTCAATAAACGTGCGGAAGTAGCTCAATAACGTTGTCTGTTCACCGGCCATACCCAGCAGCAGACTTTTGACATCATCCGCAGTCACACTGTCACGAACAGCTGACAGTTCAGCATAGATTCCCAATGCCATCGCACGGATTTCATCCAGCCGGTTGTTGATTTCCTTCGCCTTCACACTTTTGCCTGAAGTACGCCCCGAACTCCATATTGCCTGCGGCACACGGAGTTTCACGCTGAAAGCCGCTTCAGAATACTTGCCGATGTTCAGCCTTGCCATTACAGGACACATACCATCGGCATCCGCCTCGCTCTTTTTGAGGTAGAACGACACCTTTACATTCGCTTGTTCCATAACCTTTTACTTTGTTTGCAAAATTACCGGATATCGAGCAAATGAACGGCATGACGAATATAGCGGAATATGGAAAGAAGCTCCATGCGTAACATCCAGAACCTATATTTTCTCCCTTTAGCGAAAAAAGTATTAACTTTGTACTCGCAAAATATGAGTGAAACAGCGTTCTTTACGGTGATGTCAGAGGATAATACAAAGACCTTTTTCCAATATTGTTTTCGACCTTGAACAGGCAACGGATAAGTAGCAATTTATTTTCCTAACTCCTCCAAAACGGGGCAAAACCATATAATGGACGAATATAGGTAAAACCTACATATCTCCCTTTTATTCCAATAGTTTGCATTATTCCTGCGAAATCCATCCGTATGTGAGCGAGTTTAGCTATATTTGTATTCGTAATACATAAGTCTTTTGTGAACCCTTCAATTAATTAAATTATCATGAAAAAATTTATTTTTTACATTGCCTTAACTGTAACTTCGGCTATACCTGCGAGAGCGCAACAATATTTTGAAAAGCATGTGGTATTTCCATCAGGAGCTACCCTTGAACAAAAAATAGATATGGCTTCAAGACTCGTACCCAGCAAGCAACAGTTGGATTGGCAACAAATGGAGTTGACAGCATTTCTCCATTTCGGAATTAATACCTTTACAGGTCGAGAATGGGGAGAAGGGAAGGAAGACCCATCTTTATTCAATCCCACATCTTTGGATTGTGAACAATGGGTAAAATCTTTGAAAGAAAGTGGTTTCAAGATGGCCATCATTACCGCCAAACATCATGACGGCTTTTGTCTGTGGCCCACTAAAACTACCCAATATTCCGTAACTTCTTCACCATGGAAAGAAGGAAAAGGCGATGTGGTACGCGAATTACGTAATGCCTGCAAAAAATACGGATTGAAATTTGGTGTTTATCTTTCACCATGGGATCGTAATGCTAAATGCTATGGACAAGGTGATATTTATAATCAGTTTTTTATTAAACAACTCACAGAATTGCTCACTAATTATGGTGAAGTACATGAAGTGTGGTTTGACGGTGCTAATGGTGAGGGACCGAACGGAAAGAAGCAAATCTATGACTGGGCTGCCATCGAGAAGACAATCCGCAGTTTGCAGCCCAAAGCCGTAACTGCCATCATGGGCGACGATGTGCGTTGGGTTGGCAACGAAAAAGGGATTGGCCGTGAAACAGAATGGAGTGCCACGGTACTTACTCCTGGTATTTATACACACTCCGAACAAAGGAATAAGGAGATAGGCATTTTTAACCGTTCAAAAGATTTGGGAGGTAGAGAGGTACTGGCACGTGCATCGGAACTTTATTGGTATCCTTCAGAAGTAGATGTATCCATCAGACCAGGTTGGTTTTATCATGCAGACCAAAATGAGCAAGTAAAGCCATTGTCACATTTAGTGGATATTTATTTTAAATCGGTAGGATATAATTCTGTATTGCTACTGAATATACCACCTGACAAACGAGGATTGATTCATGAAACAGATCGTCTCCGGTTGAATGAATTTGCCAGTTATCTGAAAAATACGTTCAATGACAATTTCCTGAAAAAGGGAAACTCATATTGGCAGGCTTCCTCTGGAGAATCAAGAGAATTTACAGTTCAGACAAACGCACTGGTCAATACTTTTATGCTTCAGGAGGATATAGCAAAAGGGCAACGAGTAGAAGATTTCCTATTGGAAGGATGGATGGACAATGCATGGCATAAACTGGCAGAAGGCACCACCGTAGGCTATAAACGCCTGATACGTTTTGATTCATGCCAACCGGAAAAAGTAAGACTGACTATTCGTTCGGCACGAGGCAAAGCCAATTTTCTAAATGCCGGACTATTCTATGCACAACCACTCTCGAACACTAATGCCAAAGTGAAGTTGGGTAATGTGCCAATTTCTCAATACCACATCGTTGGTGATAACAAAGAAGCCGGTAAAGCCATAGACGGAAATCTTCAGAGCGTTTGGCGTACAGAGGGATTGATTCCATTGGTGGTTGACTTAGGCAGTGAAACAGAAATTACTGGTTTCAGCTATGCCCCTGCTACCGATGAAAACTTAGATGGAACAATCTACAAATATAATTTTTATGTAAGTAATGACGGTAAGAAATGGACAAAATGCATTACCCATGGTGAATTCAGCAACATCATGCACAATCCTGTACCTAATGTCGTACAATTCGAAAGAAGTTATAACGGCAGATATTTCAAATTAGAGCCGCTGATGGAAATCAATGCAAAGAATTGCACTTCTATTGCGGAAGTCGGCATATTTGCTTTGACAGTTTTGCAACAAGCTTTATAACCTGGGAGATAAAGGGAACCCTTGAGCAATAAATAGAGGGAAATGAATGGGCACAAAATAAAACCTAGAGCCTGTTTCCCCCTTTCTATTCGTTACATAGCTCGCTATGCTCCCAAAAAATGCTGAATAAGATTAAAACAGATTCTTAGAAGCACGAAGGCGAAAAACTAAAATCATATTAGCTTTTCGCCTTCAAAAAACACGAAGAGCAATCAAGATTTGTATTCCTTCTTTTGCTCGTCACATAGCCCACTATGCTCTTAATCACTCTTTCGCCTGATGCACCGTAAGTTGTGGGAACGGGAAGCCGATGCCCTCTTCGTTGAATACGGAGTAAACCTTCTTGTTCATATCAAAATATACGTCCCAGTAGTCGCCACTCTTTACCCAGACACGGATTACTACATTCACGCTGCTGGCATCCAAGGCATGAAGGGCGACAAACGGCTCGGGAACATTCAGGATACGGCTGTCTTCGGAGATGATACGACGCACGGTGCTTTCCACCTTATCATAATTTTCACCGTATTCCACCCCGATTACCCAATCTACACGACGCGTATCCTCACGGCTGTAATTGGTCACCGTCCCACTGCTCAACGCGCCATTGGGGATATAAATCACCTTATTATCGGCTGTGGTCAAAATCGTATGGAAGATTTGGATTTCACGTACCGTTCCGGACACGCCCTGACTTTCAATCCAGTCGCCTACCTTGAAAGGACGGAACAACAGCACAATCAATCCACCCGCAAAGTTCTGCAAGTTTCCGGAAAGTGCCATACCAACAGCCACACCGGCAGATGCCAACAAAGCTGCAAATGAAGTGGTCTCCACTCCCAACTTGCCGACAACGGCAATAATCAGCAGAACGGTCAGCAAGATATTGGCCAAACTTTTCACAAAACTCTGGATACTGGCATCCACACGCCTTTTTTCCAATAATCTCGCCAGCATTTTCCGGAGAAGGGATATCAAGAATCGCCCCACCACAAAAATGATGACAGCCCCAATGATGCGCCCACCGGCATCCACACTCCAATTTATCAATTGCTGAAGAAATATTTGCAGTTTGCTGAAACCATCGTCAACAGTTTGGATGGCAAAAGTTGCCATGAATAAGGATAATAACATAACTATACTTTTTTGAAATTAAGCGTACAAAATTAACAAATAACTCAGGTTTTCGTTCACTTAGCTTGTCTTTTTCGACGGAACTCCCTACTTTTGCCCTCGATTTCAACTAAGGGGTGCCCTAATACGACGGGCTGAGATCATACCCATTGACCTGATCCGGGTAGTGCCGGCGGAGGGAAAAACGAGAAAAGTCTCCCCTTTTCTGTATTCATCTAAACGAAACAATGGCAAATGAAAAGACATGCAATGGCAGCCTGCCTCCTGATGGCAGCACTGAGTGTCTGTGCGCAGACACGGGAACAAGACAGCCTGCGGGTGGTGAACCTGCAAGAAGTGGAGGTCATCTCCACGCGTGCCACCAGCAGCACACCGGTGGCATTCACCAACATCGGAAAAGAACAACTGAAAAAACAGAATTTCGGACAAGATTTGCCGTATCTGTTGAGCATGACGCCCTCCGCCATTACCACCAGCGATGCCGGTGCGGGAGTAGGTTACACCACGCTGAGGGTCCGCGGCACAGACGGCACGCGCATCAACGTCACCGCCAACGGCATCCCCATCAACGATGCCGAGAGCCACACGGTGTTCTGGGTCAACCTGCCGGACTTTGCCTCCTCCGTCAAAGACATGCAGGTGCAACGCGGAGCAGGGACCTCAACAAACGGAGCTGGGGCTTTCGGTGCCAGCATCAACATGCAGACGGGTGATTTCTCCATGGAACCCTACGCAGAGTTCAACGGTTCCTACGGCTCCTTCAATACACACAAGGAAACGGTGAAAGTGGGAACAGGACTCATCAATAATCATTGGTCGTTCGATGCACGGCTCTCCAACATCAGCACGGACGGATATATAGACCGGGCGTCCGTGAGCTTGAACTCCTATTACCTGCAAGGAGGATATTACAATGACAATACCTCCATCAAGCTGATAACCTTTGCCGGCAAAGAACGCACTTACCACGCATGGAACTACGCCAGCAAGGAGGAGATGGAACGCTACGGACGGCGTTATAATTCCTGCGGCTTCATGTACGCCACCGACCGGGAAGGCAACGTGTACGGCAAAGAATATTATAAAGACGACAACGGAGAGAAACATTACCTCACGAACGAAGGAGGCGCCCTGCACTTCTATAACGACCAGACCGACAACTATACACAGAAGAACTACCAACTGCTCCTCAACCACAACTTCACTTCACAATGGAATCTGAATATCGGCCTGCACTACACCAAAGGCGACGGATACTATCAAGAATATAAAGGTGAACGCTCCTTGGCAGAGTACGGTATGTCGCCTTTCGAATACAATGGCGGCAAGGTAGAAGTAAGCGACCTTATCCGCAAGAAGGCAATGGACAACTGGTTTGGCGGCGGAATCTTCTCTGTAAGCTACAAAGCCGACCGTCTGCATGCCTCGCTAGGCGGTGCACTGAACCGCTATGACGGCGACCACTTCGGCCGGGTGCTTTGGGTAAAGAACTATATCGGCCACCTGAACCCCGACCACGACTACTACCGCAACAACGCCACAAAGAACGACGGAAATATTTATCTGAAAGCCAATTATGAACTGGTAAGCGGCCTCAGCGCCTACCTTGACCTGCAATACCGCCACATCAACTACAGGATAAACGGACTGAACGACAAGTACAACTGGACTGCCGCTACTCCGGGAATGCAAAAATTGGACATTGACGAAGATTTCGACTTCTTCAACCCGAAAGCCGGACTGTCCTGGCAACTCAACCGTAATCACCGCTTGTACGGTTCGTTCAGCGTAGCCCATAAAGAACCTACGCGCAACAACTACACCGACGGCTACTTCACCGAACATCCCAAGGCTGAACGTTTGTTCGACTACGAACTGGGATATACCTTTGCCAACTCATGGCTCCATGCAGGTGCCAACTTCTACTATATGGATTATAAAGATCAGCTGGTACTGACGGGAGAGCTGAACGAGATAGGCGAAGCCATGGCCAGCAACGTGCCTGACAGCTACCGTATGGGTATCGAACTGATGACAGGCATCAAACTGAACTGCGGCTTCCATTGGGACCTCAATGCTACACTCAGTAAGAACCGTGTGCAGAACTTTACCGAGACACTTTTCGAGAACGAAGAGGCAGGATCGGAAGCATGGGTCATCAAACACGGGGATACCCCCATCGCATTCTCTCCCGACTTCATACTGAACAACCGCCTGGGCTATATGTTCAAAGGATTCGAGGTCTCGTTGCAGTCACAATATATCAGCAAGCAATACATGAGCAACGCCAAGCAAAAGGAGTGCACGCTGGATGCTTATTTCGTAAGCAACCTGAATCTCTCCTATACCTTCAAGTTGCCTAAAGTAAAGTCGGTAACCGTAGGGTGCACCATCTACAATCTGTTCAATGAAGAATACGAGAATAACGGATACGCAGGCAGCGGATACTACCGCGACGATAAAGGAGAAAAAGCCCGTTACAACTATGCGGGCTATGCCGCGCAGGCGGGAACGAACGTACTGGGACACATAGCTATTAATTTTTGATGGAACACGGTCTTGAAATCATAGGCACTATTGTCGGGATTCTCTACCTCTGGTTGGAATACCGGGCAAGTATTTATCTCTGGATAGCAGGCATCATTATGCCCGCCGTTTATATCTTTGTCTACTACGAGGCAGGGTTATATGCCGATTGCGGCATCAATATCTACTATCTGGGTGCCGCCATCTACGGCTGGACGATGTGGAAGTACGGAGCGTCCCTACGACGGACTATCCTGAAACGGAAAGGTGCGCCACAAAGGGGAGAAGACAAAAGAATAGAAGAACAAAAGCAGGAACTGCCCATTACCCACATACCGTCGCACTATCTGTTGCCGCTTACCGCCGTATTTGTCGTGGCACTCTTAAGCATTACCTGGATACTGATGAACTTCACGGACAGCAATGTGCCCTGGCTGGACTCCTTCACTACCGCACTGAGCATCGTTGGCATGTGGATGCTGGCACGGAAATATGTGGAACAATGGTGGGCGTGGATTGTGGTAGATGCAGTCAGCGCCGGACTCTACCTCTACAAAGGACTTGATTTTACAGCCGGACTCTACGCACTTTACACAATTATAGCTATCTTTGGCTACTTCAAATGGAGAAAAATGATGAATGGCGACGAGTGATTAACGTTAAACGGATACGCAACAAATTATGAAGGACGAACTTTCAATTTTCAATTCTCAATATTCAATGAACGAAGCCGTGGTTCTGGCAAACGGAGAATACCCTACCGCTCCCCTGCCTTTGAAGATATTGGCAGAAGCGCCTTACGTGGTTTGTTGCGACGGTGGAGCGGACGAATACATCCGCCGAGGCAATACTCCCGACGTAATCATCGGCGACGGTGACTCCCTCAGTGATGAAAACCGCCGGAAGTTCGGGCATATCCTACACCGCATCAGCGACCAGGAGACCAACGACCAAACCAAAGCCGTCAACTTCCTGCTGGCGCAAGGCAAACGCCACATCGCCATCATCGGCGCTACGGGCAAACGCGAGGACCATACATTGGGAAATATCAGCCTGCTCATCGACTATCTCCGAGCCGGAGCCGACGTACGCACCTATACAGATTACGGTATTTTCATCCCCTGCCAGGGTACCCGCACCTTCCCAAGTCATCCCGGACAGCAAGTATCCATCATCAACTTTACCGCACGCGGCCTGCATGGCAAAGGATTGGTCTATCCTCTCAGCGACTTCACCAACTGGTGGCAAGGCACACTCAACGAATGCACCGATACGGAATTCACCATCGAAGCGGAAGGAGAATACTTGGTATTCCTCAACGATACCGTTCTCCGCTGATTCTCCTCCCTCTTCTCCCCACCTAGTACGAAGCAGAAAAAGTATACCGTCCTAGCGCGTCAGCAAATAGGCCTTGAAGTCTGCAAAGTCCTTCGGCATCGGCAGGCTCTTCTTCTCACCGCGCATAAAGGTCTGAAGCTTAGCAGGTATTTCTACGGCTTCACCGATAATCTTTTCGACCGTATCCTTGAATTTCGCCGGATGAGCCGTTTCCAGGAACACGCCCGTTTCGCCGGGTTTCAGTCCTTCGACCAAGGCCCGGAAACCGCAGGCTCCATGCGGATCGAGCAGATAATGGTCCTTCTTCCACACTTCCCGCATGGTTTCGGCAATCTGCTCGTCGGTATAAGCAGCACCGCTAATTTCCGCAGAGATAGCGGCATGACTGCCTCCATAAAGGTCGAGTACGCGGGCAAAGTTGCTTGGGTCGCCCACATCCATCGCGTTGGCAATGGTGGCGATGCTGGGACGCGGCGTATAAATGCCCGTCTGCAAATATTGGAAGAAAATATCATTGCGGTTGTTGGAAGCGATAAAACGCTCCACGGGAAGCCCCATACGCTTACCGAAAAGTCCGGCAGTGATGTTGCCGAAGTTACCGCTGGGGACACAGACAACCGGTGATGAGTCACCTTTCACTTTCTTCAATTGAGCATAGGCATAGAAATAATAGAATGCCTGCGGCAGGAAACGCGCCACATTGATGGAATTGGCACTGGTCAGTTGCAGGTGTTCGTTTAGTTCCCCGTCCATAAAAGCGGATTTGACCAGAGCCTGGCAATCGTCGAACGTGCCATCTACCTCAATAGCCGTGATATTCTGTCCCAAGGTAGTGAATTGCTTCTCCTGAATTTCACTGACTTTTCCCTTCGGATAGAGCACATAGACGTGTATGCCTTCCACACCGAGGAAACCGTTGGCAACGGCACTCCCCGTATCACCGGAAGTAGCCACAAGAACATTAACTTGCTTCTTGCCCTCTTTCTTGATAAAGTACCCCAGCAAACGCGCCATGAAGCGCCCGCCTACATCCTTAAAGGCAAGCGTCGGACCATGAAACAGCTCAAGTGAATAAATATTCTCCGTCACCCAGACCAGAGGGACATCGAAACTGAGTGTGTCATAAACAATCTGTTTCAGCGTATCGGCAGGAACATCCTCGCCAAAGAAGGCATCGGCCACGCGATAGGCTATCTCCTGAAAGCTGAGCGTATCGATGCTATCGTAAAACTCTTGTGGCAGAGTTTTGATTGTAAAGGGCATGAAAAGCCCCTTGTCTGCGGCAAGCCCCTTTACCACGGCCTCTTCAAGAGTGGCTTCGGGGGCTTGTTTGTTGGTGCTATAATATTTCATTGCGGTATTTTTTTATTCACCACAGAGTCTCACAGAATTCTCTATAAATAAAACCCCGTGAAACTCTGTGTTACTCTGTAGTGGAACTCATAAATTCATTAATAAACTCGTCTTCTTTCATCAGTCCGTAACTGCCTTCACAGGCTGCCACTTCATCAAATGTCCGTACTTCGTCAGCCTCGATACCCGGATGCCAGATGAGGAACGGGATAGGTTCGGCCGTATGCGTACGGAGCTCGCAGGGAGTGGGATGGTCGGGCAATACGGAGATGGCAACGGGTTCCTCCCAATCCTTCACAGCCTCATAGATAGGACCTACGGCACGGCTGTCCAGATTCTCAATCGTCATAATCTTCAAGGGGACGTTTCCTTCATGACCGGCCTCATCACTGGCCTCGATATGCAGGTAGACAAAATCATCCGTCCGCAATGCATCGAGGGCGGCAGCCACCTTATTCTCATAGTTGGTATCATAAAGCCCCGTCGCACCTTCTACGGTGATGCGCCGCAATCCGGCATAGTAGCCGATACCGTTAATCAAATCCACGGCAGAAATCACTGCACCACGCTTCACCTGCGGGAACTTGTCTGAAAGGCGCTCCATCTGCGGACGATAACCAGGGCTCCATGGCCAGATGCTATTGGCAGGGTCCTTCCCCTCCGCCTTCCGCTTCACGTTGACCGGATGGTTTTCCAGCAACTCTTGCGAACGGAGAATCAAATCGTTAATCAAGTCGGCAGTCTGCTTCGGAGTAAGTGCTGCCTCTCCTTCGGGGACTGTAATGTTTTCCGTACCCTCCATCGGCTTCACCATCAACGGACGGAAAGGCTTCAAGGGGACATCGTGGGGCGGTGTGCAGTCAATGCGCTTGTCCCCTCCCTTTATTACCAGCAGATGGCGATATTGCACGCCCGTATGGAAACACACACGGTCGTCGCCCAGATGCTTCTGAAGGTATTTCACCAACACATCCGCTTCCTCTGTGGTGATGTGCCCGGCAGAATGATTCCGGATATCGTCTCCCTCGATGCAGATAATATTGCAGCGCATCGCCATCTCACCCGGCTGCAAGTCCACACCAATGCTCGCCGCCTCCAACGGACCACGGCCTTCATACACCTTCGGCAGGTTATAGCCCAGAACGGACATATTCGCCACCTCACTGCCGGGATGAAATCCCTCGGCCACTGTCACCAGCCTTCCCACACGTCCCATGCATGCCAGCTTGTCCATATAGGGCGTTGCAGCCGCCTGTAGCAAGGTCTTGCCTCCCAGAGCCTTCACAGGCCAGTCGGCCATACCGTCACCTAATATAATGATGTGTTTCATCTTTCTATTTACCCTTGGGATTAAACGTTTGCAATGCTCATAATATCCGCAAATACCCCTGCAGCCGTTACACCCGCACCGGCTCCGTAGCCTTGTATCATCATCGGATATTCCTTATAACGTGCCGTGGTCAGCAGGATGATGTTATTGCTGCCCTCCAGACCGTAGAACGGATGGTTGGCACAGACTTCCTGTAAACCGACGGATGCCTTGCCGTTTTCCAGTTTGGCTACGAAACGCCAATGCTTGTTCTCGGCTTCCAACACTTTGCGGCGGGCTTCGAAATCGGCATCGAGGCCCGGCACTTTCTTCCAGAAGTCATCCAGGGAGCCTTCAAAGAAGTCATCGGGCACAAACAAGTTCTTCTCCACATCGCTCTGTTCCAAACGATAACCGGCCTCGCGTGCCAGAATCACCAGTTTGCGGATAACATCCTTTCCACTGAGGTCGATACGCGGATCGGGCTCGGAGTAACGTTCCTCTTGTGCCATCTTGATGGTCTTGCTGAAAGGAATGTCTGCACTGATTTTATTGAAGATGTAATTCAACGTACCACTCAGCACTGCTTCAATCTTCAATATCTTGTCACCGCTATGGATAAGGTCGTTAATGGTATTGATGATAGGGAGTCCGGCGCCTACATTCGTTTCAAACAAGTACTTCACACCGCGTTGGCGGGCAATCTGTTTCAGTTCACGGTAGTTCTCGTATTCAGAAGAAGCGGCAATCTTGTTGGCAGCCACTACCGAAACATTGTGCAGCAGTAAGTCCTTGTAAAGGGAAGCCACGCCTGCACTTGCCGTACAGTCCACAAAGACAGAGTTAAAGATGTTCATACCGATAATCTCATTGCGCAACGTTTCCAGGGAACTGTCCTTTCCTTTCTCCCGCAGCTCCTCACGGAAACGTCCCAAATCGAAACCTTCGCGGCTGAACATGGCCTTGTTTGCATCGGCGATACCCACTACATTCAGTTGCAAGCCGTTCTCCTGCATCAACTTCTGGCGCTGGCTGTGAATTTGCTCTATCAGGCTGCCGCCTACGGTTCCTATACCGCAGATAAAGAGATTCAATACCTGATATTCTGACAAGAAGAAAGAATCATGAATAACATTCAGCGATTTGCGCAACGACTTGTTGTCCACAACAAACGAGATGTTGGTTTCCGAGGCACCCTGCGCACAGGCAATTACATTGATACCGTTACGTCCCAACGTACCAAACAATTTTCCGGCAATACCCGGCGTATGCTTCATGTTCTCGCCTACGATGGCCACAGTAGCCAGATTCTTTTCCGCCTGAATGGGGGAAATCTCTCCCATCTCGATTTCCTTGGCAAACTCCTCGTTCAGTACCTCGCAAGCCAAGTCGGCATCCGCATTGCGCACACCGATAGACGTTGAATTCTCTGAAGAAGCCTGGGACACAAGGAACACGCTGATGCCGTTCTTTGCCAACGCCTTGAAGATACGGTAGTTCACACCGATAACACCTACCATACCAAGGCCTTGCACTGTAATCAGGCTCGTATCGTTAATGGAAGAAATACCTTTGATGGCCTTACTCTGCGGATTGGAAGCCTCTTGCCTGATAACAGTTCCTACCCCCTCCGGATTAAAGGTATTCTTTACCAGAATGGGGATATTCTTGTGGCAAACCGGATAGATTGTCGGCGGATAGACAACTTTCGCACCGAAGTTACAAAGCTCCGTAGCTTCCACATAGCTCAATTCATTGATTGTATATGCCCCAGAAATCACACGCGGGTCAGCCGTCATGAACCCGTCCACATCCGTCCAGATTTCCAGACTGTCGGCATCCAGCGCGGCAGCAATGATTGCCGCCGTATAGTCGGAACCACCTCTACCCAGATTTGTCACCTCGCCCGTCATCTTGTCTGTGGCGATAAAACCCGGAACCAGCACACGCTTGGGCAGGCTGCTGAATATCTCACGTACCAGCGAATTGGTCAGGTCTGTATCCAGTACATGCTTGGAATGCTTCTTTTCCGTCTTGATAAACTTACGCGAATCAAACCATTCAGCCCCCGTCAACTGGGCAACAATGATGGATGAAAGACGCTCGCCATAGCTCACAATGGTATCGGATGTCTTCTGCGAAAGGTCTTTTATCAGATAAATACCCTGGAAGATGTCCTTCAGCTCGTTGAGCAGCTCACCAATCTGGCGCTGCAAGACAACCTGCGCCTCGCCTGCCGGAATCACTTCCTTAATCATTTCCACATGACGGTGGACAATCTCCCGGAACTCATTCTCGTAAGAAGCATCACCAGCTGCCGCCATTTTGGAGGTGTTAATCAACTTATCCGTGATGCCGCCCAATGCGGACACTACCACGATAACTGATTCATCGACTGCTTCTACAATTCTCTTGACGCTCAAAATACTGTTCACGGAACCTACGGACGTTCCGCCGAATTTCATTACTTTCATTTCTCTTTATATTGTTGAGATGGTTGATACAATGTGTCGGAAACAAGCTGCTACAGCTTGCATTGACTTTAATTAAATGGAAAAACTGCTTAAAAATGGTGTAACACGTAGAAACACAAAATACTATCCCTAACCCCTAAGGGTCATGGTCCACATGGATGTGACTGTATGCAGATAGTACTTGTTCATTGTCTCCTGTTTCTATCGTTTATGATAAGTGTTGCAAAAGTAACAATAAAAACATTCAATATATCACTTTTTACGACTTTTTTGCGATAAAAATATAGAAAGGCTCTAAAAAGGCAAGATATATGCACAACTTCCGGCTTACACTTTCACACTTTCCATACCTTTTTTCTGTATATCCGTCCATTCTTTTCTAACATTTTGATACTATTATTAAGATAAATCATTATATTTGCATGAAAAATATGAAAGAAAAGTGCGCATGAACCCAGAAAACACTTCCGTTTTGCTAATATACACCGGCGGAACTATTGGAATGATAGAGAATACAGAGACCGGTGCTCTGGAAAGCTTCAATTTCGAGCAGTTGCAGAAACATGTTCCCGAGCTTCAGAGGTTTGCGTTCCGTATCGACACTTATCAGTTCGACCCGCCCATGGATTCTTCGGACATGGCCCCCGATGCCTGGCGTAAACTGGTACGCATCATCAGCGACAACTACGACCGGTATACGGGTTTCGTCATTCTGCATGGCACAGATACGATGGCCTATACTGCATCCGCACTCAGCTTCATGCTCGAGGGACTGAACAAACCCGTTATCCTGACCGGTTCACAACTGCCCATCGGCGTGCTCCGTACAGACGGCAAAGAAAACCTACTGACCAGCATCGAGATAGCCACCGCCTGCCACGCCAACGGACGGCCCATCGTGCCCGAAGTCTGCATCTTCTTCGAAAACCACCTGATGCGCGGCAACCGCACCACCAAAATGAACGCGGAGAACTTCAATGCTTTCCGTTCCTTCAATTATCCGGTACTCGCTTCCGCCGGTATACATATTAAATATAATAATGTGCAGATTCATACGCACGGCACTCCCCGCGAACTGGAGCCTCACTATCTGCTCGATACCAACATCGCCATACTGAAGCTTTTTCCAGGTATTCAGGAAAATGTCGTGGCAGCCATACTTGCCACTGAAGGACTGAAAGCCGTAGTCCTCGAAACCTACGGTTCCGGCAACGCTCCCCGAAAGGAATGGTTCCTACGCCGCCTGCACAATGCCTGCGAACAGGGAATCATCATTGTCAATGTCACCCAATGCAGCGCCGGCACCGTTGAAATGGAGCGTTATGAAACCGGTTACCAACTGATGCAGGCAGGAGTTGTCTGCGGATATGACAGTACGACGGAATCTGCCGTAACCAAGCTGATGTTCCTCCTGGGGCACGATTATCCGCCTGCCGAAATACGCGAACTGATGGGACGACCGCTGGCAGGGGAAATTACCGTGTGAAGCACAACCATCACCGCACCGGGGTCAGTTCTCCCGTCACAGAATCTATTATGAAACCGCTGACATTGATGTCATTCGGTATCAGCGGATGATTGATAATGGCTTCCACCGTACCTTTTACCGATTTCTCCGTATCTTCGAATCCATATAACCAGGACTCAAAATCCACTCCGCAGAAACGAATCATATCAATCGTCTCCTGCTTGATACCCCGGGTCTTCATATGCTCTATCATCTGGGCACTGCTCATATGGCACGCGCCGCAATCGGAGTGGGCAATCACCATAACTTCCGTCACTCCCAACTCATAGATGGCCACCATCAGACTACGGATGACGCTACCGAACGGATGCGAAATGATTCCACCCGCATTCTTTATCATCTTCACATCGCCGTTCTTTATGCCCAAAGCGGCCGGCAGTAAAGCGGTCAAACGGGTATCCATACAAGAGAGGATGGCAATCTTCTTATCCGGGTATTTATTCGTGATGTATTTCTCATACCCCTTTTCGGCTACAAAACGTCTGTTGTATGCAAGAATATCTTCTATCATGGCTTTTATGATATGTTATTGTTTTCTACCCACAAAAATAAAAAAACTCTATGGGAGTCTGCAAGCCCTGCATCGAAAAATTGTACCTTTGGGCAATCATTTTAGAAGGAATGCTCAATTATGGCTAAAGAAAAGACGGTTTATGTATGCAGCAACTGCGGGCAAGACTCTCCCAAATGGGTAGGCAAATGCCCGTCGTGCGGAATGTGGAACACGTATGTGGAAGAGGTGGTGCGGAAAGAAGTGGTGAACAAGCGTCCCGTATCGGGCATAGCAACTGCCAAGGCCAAACCCGTCACCCTCCATGAAATTGTGGCCGATGACGAGCCGCGTATCGACCTCCATGACGCCGAGCTGAACCGGGTACTTGGCGGCGGTCTTGTACAAGGCTCTCTTGTACTGATTGGCGGCGAACCGGGCATCGGCAAATCCACCCTGGTGCTACAGACCGTACTCCGCATACCGGAGAAACGCATCCTTTATGTATCCGGTGAAGAAAGCACCCGCCAGTTGAAACTGCGTGCCGACCGCTTGACAAACACTTCCAGTGACTGCCTCATCGTGTGCGAAACTTCCTTGGAACAGATTTACGTCCACGTCAAGAACATTCGTCCGGACATAGTCATCATCGACTCCATACAGACGATTTCTACCGAAACCCTCGAATCCTCGCCGGGGAGCATCGCTCAGGTGCGGGAATGTTCCGCTTCCATCCTGCGCTTTGCCAAGGAAACGCATACGGCGGTCATCCTCATCGGGCATATCAATAAGGAAGGCAGCATAGCCGGTCCCAAGGTACTGGAACATATCGTGGATACCGTACTCCAGTTCGAGGGCGACCAACATTATATGTACCGTATCCTACGCAGCATCAAGAACCGCTTCGGAAGTACCGCCGAACTGGGTATCTACGAAATGCGGCAAGATGGATTACGACAGGTAAGCAACCCCTCCGAACTGCTGCTGAGCCAGGACCATGAAGGCATGAGCGGCATAGCCATTGCCTCGGCGATAGAAGGCGTCAGGCCGTTCCTCATCGAAACGCAGGCATTGGTCAGCAGCGCTGTATATGGCAACCCGCAACGTTCTGCCACGGGATTCGACATCCGCCGCATGAATATGCTGCTGGCCGTATTGGAAAAACGTGTAGGCTTCAAGCTGGCACAGAAAGACGTGTTTCTCAACATTGCCGGAGGATTGAAGGTAAACGATCCCGCCATAGACCTGGCTGTCATCAGCGCCATCCTCTCCAGCAACATGGACACAGCCGTAGAACCGGAGGTATGCATGGCGGGAGAGATAGGCCTGTCAGGCGAAATACGTCCTGTCAACCGCATAGAGCAACGTATCGGAGAAGCAGAGAAACTTGGATTCAAGCGATTCATACTTCCCAAGTATAACATGCAAGGACTGAACACGAAAAAGATTAAAATGGAATTGATACCGGTGCGGAAGGTGGAAGAAGCATTCCGTGCCCTATTCGGATAATCATTATGATACAAGAATACCAACTGCGCGTATTGCCCGAAGTTGCGGCAAACGAGCAACGCCTGAAAGACTACCTAGTACACGAAAAAGGCCTGAACGCACGGGAAATAACAGCCACGCGCATCCTGAAGCGCAGTATCGATGCCCGTCAGCGGACCATCTATATCAATCTCAACGTGCGGGCATATCTGAACGAGATGCCGAAAGAGGACGAATATCAACATACCCCATATAATAATGTAGAAGGAAAACCGCAAGTGATAGTGGTGGGAGCCGGTCCCGGAGGACTCTTCGCCGCCCTGCGCCTGATAGAGCTCGGTCTGCGCCCCGTCATCGTGGAACGCGGAAAGGACGTGCGGGAACGCAAGAAAGACCTGGCGCAAATCGGCCGCCGACAACTCGTCAACCCGGAGTCCAATTACAGCTTCGGAGAGGGAGGCGCCGGCGCCTACTCGGACGGCAAGCTGTACACACGCAGCAAGAAGCGCGGCAATGTAGACAAGATTCTGAACGTCTTCTGCCAACATGGCGCCTCTACTTCCATACTGGTAGATGCACATCCGCACATAGGTACGGACAAACTGCCGCGTGTTATCGAAAACATGCGGAACACCATCATCGAATGCGGTGGCGAAGTTCACTTCGAGACACGCATGGACGCCCTGCTCATAGAGAAGGATGAAGTCAAAGGCATTGAAACGAATACCGGCAAGACCTTCCTCGGCCCGGTGATACTTGCCACCGGTCACTCCGCCCGGGACGTATACCGCTGGCTTGCCGCCAACAATATAGAGATTGAAGCCAAAGGCATTGCCGTAGGCGTACGACTGGAACACCCCGCTGCCTTGATAGACCGGATACAATATCATAACCGGAACGGACGGGGAAAATATCTGCCCGCCGCCGAATACAGCTTTGTAAACCAGGTGGACGGACGAGGAGTATATAGCTTCTGCATGTGTCCCGGCGGTTTTGTCGTGCCCGCTGCCAGCAGTCCCGAACAAATTGTTGTCAACGGAATGAGTCCCAGCAACCGCGGCTCCCGTTGGAGCAATTCGGGAATGGTAGTGGAGTTGCGGCCGGAAGACATAGAGCACGACAGTGCGGTTAATTGTCAATTGTCCACAGTCAATTCTCCATTAAGCATGATGTACTTTCAAGAATATCTGGAGCGCCTCTGCTGGCAACAAGGCAATATGAAGCAGACGGCACCGGCGCAGAGAATGGCAGACTTCACTAAGAAAAAATTGAGTTACGACCTGCCAGAAACTTCGTATGCACCGGGATTGGTTTCCTCACCTCTCCACTTCTGGATGCCTTCTTTCATTGCAGAACGCCTGAGCAAAGGTTTCCAGCTATTCGGAAAATACAGCCACGGTTTCCTGACGAACGAGGCGGTAATGATTGGAGTGGAAACGCGTACATCAGCACCGGTACGCATAACAAGAGACAAAGAAACGTTGCAACATATACGCATAAAAGGCTTGTTCCCTTGCGGAGAAGGCGCCGGATATGCCGGAGGCATTGTGTCTGCCGGAATTGACGGCGAACGGTGTGCGGAAGCGGCAAAGGCTTTCTTCGGCTGAGACACTGTTTTGATTTTCTTTTCGTTCATAAAAATAATCCGTACTTTTGCAGAAACAAAAAACGAGAATGACTCCTGAAATAGCAATCGTCGACTCCAACACCCTCTCATGCCTGGGACTGCAGAACCTGCTGGAGGAAATCATCCCGACAGCCGTCATCCGCTCTTTCCGTTCCTTTGGTGAGTTGATGGATGATACACCTGACATGTATGTGCATTACTTCATCTCTTCACAGATTTACTTCGAGCATACCGCTTTCTTTCTGGAGCGCATGCCCAAAACCATTGTGCTGGTCAATGGTGAAACCGTTCCCCAACTGTCGGGCATGCCGACGCTGAACATCTATCAGGACGAACAAAACTTGGCAAAGAACATCCTGCAACTGCGCCAATACGGAAACCAATACAGACAAAACCACGAAAAGCCGGCACCTGCCAGACACTCGGATATGGCAGTAAATACAGCTGCCGGACACGACCTTTCCGCCCGGGAAATAGAAGTACTGGTGCTGATTATCAAAGGACTTATCAACAAGGAGATTGCCGACAAACTGAACATCAGCCAGACTACCGTCATCTCACACCGCAAGAATATCACCGAGAAGCTGGGCATCAAGTCCGTATCCGGGCTGACTATCTATGCAGTCATGCATGGATATGTGGAAGCCGACAGAATATAATCCTACAACCGGAATACATCAGAAGCGGAGTTCTTCAGAAAGGCTCCGCCCCAATCAATATACTTATATGTTAAAACTTAATCGTTCCGTCATGGGGTAAAAATCGTTCCATCATGGTGGAACGATTT